>Ga0066850_10000029_pt1 | contig 69243 bp, 61 predicted proteins | sample ETNtaG_4_FD_67282 | JGI IMG/M metagenome (GOLD analysis project Ga0066850, IMG submission 67282) | Marine microbial and viral communities from oxygen minimum zone, Eastern Pacific Ocean - ETNP201406SV67 | ecosystem: Environmental > Aquatic > Marine > Oceanic | place: Pacific Ocean: Eastern... | reverse complement strand
GTGGGTCCGGCAGGAATTGAACCTGCGATCTTCGCTTTGTAAGAGCGACGTCATAACCCCTAGACCACGGACCCCGGGAGGTCCGAGGAGCAATGCATTCAAATCCTCTATGGTGGTTATCATCAACTAGAGAGGTCAACTAACATGTCAATACCCGAATTGATTGGAAGACTAGAGGCAGCGGGAGTCCCCTTCGATAATTTAGCAAAGAACGCGATGGTGAGTATCGATCCGGCTGATTTTACTGACTATGACTTAGAGCCATTCTGGAGTGATCGCCCAGTGCCATTCCTGTTTACTGGCTTTGGTGCTACTAGGACCATCTCAGCACCCCACATGATTGCTACCCTTCTCCACCATCTTGAGATTATTAAGGGACAAGACATCATGCTTATTGGTTCCAAGGGAGGTTACCTAGCTGCGATAATCGATAGAATGGTTGGCAGGAACGGTTCGGTGACCATTATCGAACCGCATGAAGAGGTCAGAGAACACACCGAGAGGCGCCTCAGCATTCACCGGGCTTCAGGACTAATCAGGGTCCTCCAGCTACATGACATAGAGAGTAGCGATGAAAGTTCGAAGAGCTTCGAAAGGATTCTTATTTCAGGCTCGGTTAGGGAAATTCCAGAAACTATTGAGCATCTGGTTACTGATGGGGGTTTCGTACTGGGGCCATTTGGAGGACCGGTGCACCAGAGACTCCTGAAGAAGGAAAGACAAGGTGACACGTGGTTCGACACGGACCTGGGAGGGGTGGTTTTTGGGCCAATGGACATAGAGGAGTTAGAATCCGGCCCTCTTGATCCGGGCTCACTAGCAAATCATATTGAAGACGCATTTGACCTGGTGGACGGGCTTGTCGAGATAGAAGAGGTCACTTCTGCAAGAGTCCAAGATCTGATTAACGCACTTAGAGAGATGCCAGACGATCTCCCATTCATTGACGAGGACTCTTCCGAGGAAGAAATAATGGAACACCCCGTAGTAGATCTACTGATGTCTGAAATAGACTGGTTGGGGCCACTCTGGCCTATTTTCAGCGAGTTTCTTTCGATTGACCTAGTGAGCCCGGGATCCCCCGAAGAAGTCTCGGATTTTCTAGGTGGTCATGAGGACTTAGTTCCTTAATCGATTATAATTCAGCACTGGATCAGTCTGCTACCTGTTGGAGCCTGGTTAGTGAAACAGAGATCGGTGGCAGATGATCTGGAAGTCTGTGTCGACTGGTCTTGGGATGCAATAACTCCCCATCAATTCCGGCTTGGACAACCTCTTCCTTAGTTATCGATTCCCTACCACAATTTGGCCACACGCCGAGTTCTATGGAGTCGTCACCCATATAATCAACTTGAACACAAGGAAGGCGCTTCAGATCTAATCTGATAGCAACTTGGTGGCGGTGATGGCCATCTAGGATTACGCCAGTCTTCTTATCAACGACTAGGGGAAGGACGTAGGCATTCCAGCGATTTGTCATCTTCTCCAATTCGTCTACCTTCTTTGGAATCGTTAGTTCATGTGGCCGCAGAGTATCTAGGTGGACCAAATCGACTTGCACGGACCTCGCACGAGCCGTGGTTCAATATATCTGCTCCTCTGGAGAGGTATAATGGAAGACGAGGGAGAGCAAGTTGATCTGAGTCTTCTAAATTATGAAGACAAGGTAGTTCTCGACAGATTGAGGGAAAAAGGAGAGGCCTGGATAGTCGGGGGGTGGGTTAGAGACGTGCTTTCGAACAAGGTTCCTCATGATATTGACATTGCTACAAATCTCAGACCTGATGAGGTCAGAGCGATATTCCCCCGATCAATCATGGTTGGGGAAAAATACGGAACCGCAATAGTACGACTTGACGACCCTGACTATGAGGAATATCAGTGCGAAGTAACGACTCTCAGAGAAGATGGAGGGTATGCGGATGGCAGGAGACCAGAAAACGTAGTCTTTGGTAAGGAAATAGGCAATGACCTCGATAGGAGGGATTTCACAATCAATGCCATGGCAATCAGACTCAGTGGGACTTTGGAGGGAGAAAGCGAACCGGTTGGAAAATTGATAGATAATTGGAACGGGAAGGCTGATCTTCTCGAGCATGGAGTCTTGAAAGCAGTAGGGGACGCTGAGAAGAGGCTTGGCGAAGATGGACTCAGGGTGCTTCGGGCATTCAGGTTCATGGGGCAAGGTACGGATACTCTGCGGAAGTTAGACTCAGATCTAAGTAGGGCGATTTCTTCCAATCTGGAGATGTTAGGTAAAGTCTCGAAAGAAAGAATCTGGGTCGAAATGCAGGCGATATTATCGGGACAGTACTCGAAAGAGATCATCGGAGAAATGCATTCTTACGGAGTGTTAGATGTGATTCTCCCAGAAATAGCTGTGAATCTGGATGTGCTCCATTCTGGAGACATCTTGGTGAATCTGGCACTGGTATGCAGTTCTGATGTGAAAAGTGGATCAGAGCTATCTAAGGAGTTGACAGAGTGCCTCAAACTCTCTAGAATGGAGGGTTCTGTCGTGGCATTACTCCATAATCACAGAAATGTAGAACTGGATCACTCTCCCAGCAGCATAAGAAGATTTGTGGCAACCATTTCTGAATCCAACAGAAGACGTCTTCTGAGTTATTTCGAGGGACTCGGGGGCGAAATCGTGAAATTCAAGAATTGCTATAATAGAAACCAGGAATTGCGTGCTGGAAGCTCCCCCTTGATAGATGGAAACCTACTTTCTAGGATGACTGGAATAGAACCGGGGAGGAAACTTGGAAGACTGAAAGAGTGGTTGCACAGAATCCAAGTGGAAGAGGATTTCGACGATATAGATTCGTTAGTCTCGTTACTTGACGAGATTGATTGGCAGGGGACGGAGTACGAAGAATGGCCTATTCTTTCTTGGCCGTGAGTTAAATCTCGTTTAGGTAATCGATGTATTCCGATTGATCCAGATACTGATCCTCATCCCATTCATGGGGCTTCACAATCATGCACCAACCATCATGGTATGCTTCCTCATTAACTAAATCGGAATTATCCTCGACATCCCCGTTGAGCTCAACAATCTTACATGGGAATGGTGCGTTGATCAGTACCATATCTTCACTTGTCCTAATAGTAATCATCAGATCATCTACGTCCAATTCATCCCCTCTATAGAGAAGTGAGGTAGGAGCGTCGTCGTCGTTTTCCGACTCTTCCTCCCCAACCTCAATTTGGAATTCACTATCATCCTCTGGCTTGGCTAGTACGACACGGACAATGTCGCCGTACTCGGCTCTAATGAATTCACTAATCCCTATCTTTACAGTCATATCTTCCTTGTCATCATCGAGCATCTGGATCCATAGGTGATCCAACGTGTATTTTCTGTCATGAGCAATGCTAAATTCGAAATAATCGCCGCTATTCATCTGGTATCGTCCGCCCGCGGGACAATTTCCAATTTGAACTATTCGTTTGAGAGAAAACCATTGTTTCAGAGAGATTAACAATATCTTCTTAGTCGGAGATGACGAGAACATGGATTTTGAAGAGACAGAAGAGCAAAGCATGATTCGAGAGATGGTAAGGGGTTTCGCAGAGGAAACATTGGCTCCGACATGCATGGACAGGGATAAGGAGCAACGTGCACCGATCAAAGAATGGTTAGAATTCTGCGAGAATACCGGACTCCAAGGGATTACCGTTCCCGAGAAGTATGGAGGTAGTGAGGTCGACGCTGTTGCTGAAGCCATTATTGTCGAAGAGTTGGCTCGAGTTGATCCATCCTTCTCGGTGATGTATTGTGTTCATGTCGGACTCTGCTCCATGACCATTGCCTTACATGGGGACGAAAAACAGAAGGAGAGGTACCTTACTCGGTTAGCCGGAAAAGAAATCGGTGCTTATTCACTTTCCGAGGCTGGTGCTGGAACGGATGCAGCAGCACTTGGGTGTAAGGCCAAAATTAGTGAAGATGGCAGCCACTATCTACTGAATGGGGAGAAGATGTGGGTCACAAACGGGTCTAGTGCGGACATCTACGTACTCTTTGCCAAGGATATCGATCATCCCGATTATGGAAGTAAGAAGCACGGAGGCACTACTGCGTTCATTATTGAGAAGGCTTTCGAGGGCATTTCGATTGGAAAAAAGGAGGACAAACTGGGAATTCGTTCTAGTGATACTTGCTCCTTGATTCTAGAGGACTGCAAGGTCCCCATCGAGAATGTTATCAAGAGGTCGGGAGAAGGTTTCCCTATAGCGATGAATGCATTGGATAACTCCCGGATTGGGATCGCTGCCCAGGCCCTTGGAATTTCCCAGGGCTCCTACGAGGCTGCTCTGAACTATGCACACGAGAGGGTAGCATTCGGAAAACCGATCGCACATCATCAGAGCATAGGTAATTATCTAGCGGAAATGGCAACAAGGACCTCTGCAGCAAGACTAATGGTATACAAGGCAGCAATGGCCAAAGAAAGGCACTACAAAGAAAGTGCTCCTCGACATACAAAGGATGCCAGTATGGCGAAGTTGTTCGCTGGCGATACTGCTATGTGGGTTTCAGAAAGGGCTGTTCAAGTTCTGGGTGGTTATGGGTATACGACTGATTTCCCAGTTGAGAGGTTCTTCAGAGATGCCAAGATTACCCAAATTTACGAGGGAACGCAGGAAGTCCAGAGAATAGTAATCAATAGGGCTATTTCGCCGAAATGAGTGGTTGATTGAGTGTATCCAATAGAAAAGATCAGACTGTGCTTTCCATCTCTGGAGAGAATGGTTGGAAATAGGGAGGCTGTTTTCTTTGACGGTCCCGGTGGCAGTCAGATTCCCACTTCTGTCGCCGATGCCATGAGTGAGTACTTGTTGAATCACAATGCCAATACTGGAATGAGTTTTGCCACATCATTGGAAACTGATGAGATAATTTGCGATGCATTGCAAGCATGTGCAGATTTCATAGGTTGTAATGACTATACAGAGATTGCCTTCGGGCAAAATATGACTAGCCTGAATTTCCAACTAGCTAGTGCTCTAAGCAAGACTTGGGGCCCGGGAGACGAAGTCGTAGTAACGAGGCTTGACCACGATGGTAATGTAGGCCCATGGACTCTCGCAGCGGAGTGGTCTGGAGCTTCGCTGAGAAAGATTGAGATCAACCCAGAAGACTGCACATTGGATATGGAATCAGTAGTTGATGTAATCTCGGAAAAGACCGTGTTAGTCGCCCTGGGGGCTGCTTCCAACCTCTCGGGGACAATTAACGATGTGCGAACGATTGCAGAAATTGCTCATGAGGTTGGTGCCGAGGTAGTAATTGATGCTGTCCATTACGCCCCACACTCTCTGATTGACGTAACAGAAATGGGATGTGATTTCCTACTGTGTTCTCCATACAAGTTCTTCGGTCCCCATCAGGGACTGTTGTGGGGGGAGAAGAACCGCATGAGGGATCTTCCGGTTGCAAAGTTAAGAGTTGCCACAGAGGAAATACCCTTCAGATGGATGACCGGCACCCAGAGCCACGAAGGGATGGCGGGAACGAAGGCCGCAATCGAACACATCGCATGGGTTGGGAGGGAGGTCAGTGGCATTACAGGACTCACTAGGAGAGAGAGCCTGATTGAGGCATATAAAGCCATAGAGGATTATGAGCGGGCTCTTTGCTTACGGATGCTAGAAGGCCTTGGAGGAATTGGGGGGCTGAAAATCTGGGGGATTACTGATCCAAACAGAATCTCGGAGAGGGCACCGACCGTTTCATTCACGCATCCTAAAATGACTGCAACAGAGATTGGAGACAAACTAGCCGGAAGGGGGATTTTTGTATGGGCTGGCAATTTCTACGCACTAGAGCTAACTGAAGCATTGGGACTAGAGCCGGAAGGAGTCCTAAGGGCAGGAATTCTTCACTACAATTCAATACAGGAAGTGGATTTCTTCGTGGAATCTGTTGCAGAAATAGTAGGGTGAATCACTCAACCCACTGGTATCTTCTTTGGCCCTCTAAATCCCCTTCCAGGCCAACGCTAACCAGGGCAAACTCGGTGCTGGGCTTGACCACTGATCGCTTTCTCTGGCCCTTATGTAAGGCCTCGTAAACCGTCTTGTTGATGGCATGTCGTGTGGAGAGGCGCTCGAAGAGGTGAAATCGGGAAGCAATTTCTCGCCATCCTGGTTGAACTATCCCCTCAAACACCTTGGCCTTCGCACCGGAACCATATCCACAAAGACCGATGCGATTAGTCTCAATCTCGACATTCTCTAGATAGTCCGATTCCATGGCTGACATCAATGCAAGGAAAATAGAACCAGTGTACTGATTTCCAATTAGACTTGAAGCCCTTTGAGTCTTCTCGATTCTCTTATCAACGAAGGTTTTGAACTCATCCGTCTTTGAAATTAGTCTACGATATGAGTCGTTCGCTTTCTCGAACTCCTCGATCCCAACGGGAGTATCGGGATAGTCGGATGGCATCGGTTCGGTACCTATCTCTGCAACGATTTTATCCCAGATGGGGAGTTCCCTGCGATCGTGACGGAATACATCCGGGAACATTCTCTTACCTTGGAATGCATATGGGAGATGGACAATAATCCGACTCCATTGATTGGTTAGGATTTCATCCGAATCTGGGTCATACCTCCCCTCGGATATGGCCTTGTGGCGAAAATCGATGAAAGCATGCTTTACAGATTCGGAATAGCATCTATTGGAGAACTGTCCGTCGAAAACCGGAGTGTCCTTGTGAATCATTATCTTCTCGTTCTCGAAGATTACTTCGTTCTTCTTCTTGGAACGTGGAATAATTTTGAGAATCTTCTCTGCTAGATTTGAGGTGAAGCTGGCTCCGGACTCCTCTGCGAGTTCCAGAACATTCTCCACTACTGTTCTTGTATCGATCTCGCGACGAGGCTTGAAGAAATCGTGAACCGGCATTGTGGATACGCCCCAGATGTCTGGAATCACCAATAATCGAGGATTGTGGCGAATTAGGATAGCCCCTCCTCCGGCACCCTGTGTGTACTCTCCAGATGATCCTAGGTCATACTTTGCATTATCAGCAAAAACAACTATGCCGATTCTATTTTGGGCCTTACCCCCTCTAGCCACCCAATCAAGTGTGTTATGCATCGCATCTACGGCCCCGATGCAAGCGAATGTCATATCCACTACGTCGCAGTTTCTGAAGCATTTTTCACCATACTTTGGAGAATAGCGTTGTTCCAGCATATCCATGATGTACGTTGCAGTTGGTTTAGCCCCATCGAGAGCAGATTCAGTTCCAAGGTAAATCCTTCCAATTGAGGATGGATCTAGAGAATTCCTGTCAATCAACCTAGAAACAGCATTAGCCCCCATAGTCGCAGTATCCTCATGGACATCTGGAATTGCCATAGCCTCTAGTCCAAGGCCCTTGCTAAGTTTCCCATAGTCTGCTCCCCTGAAATCGGCGAAATCCTGCATCGCAAAGAATAGTCTTGGGAAGTGCAATGCGATGTCATCGATGCCTACCTCTGACACGTTAATTCCTGCCATTCGACATTGGCCTACATTATCATACCTGTGGAAGCACAAATCATTAGTCGTGCATTAGACCTGAAACTAGTTCTCGCCGGTGATACTATTGATTGCTTCAACGAGTTCGGTTTTGTCGGAGAAATGCTCAGAAATTGGCTTTAGGACCTCTGAAAGGCCCTCTGCAACTGCCATCTTGGCATCCAGCGGATGAATGGAGCCATCAGAGACTGCGTCGATAAATGCCTGTGCATCGTGCCACTCTGAGGACTCCCCATACTTGGGATCTGGAGTAACAGTGATCTTCCCCCGTTGGGGGATGACTACATGTTGAGAAATCTCGAAAACAGGAGAGTTCTGATTTCCCACCTCAAGGAAGGCCTTGCGCATCTTGATTCGGATTGATTCCGGTTCATCGTCTAGCAATATTGCGTTTCCAGGATCGGACTTCGACATCTTATGGTCAAAAGATTCCATCCTTCCGCTCGGCCCCTTTAATCCGGACAACATTGGTGTATGGATGCAAGTCGGCTTAATCCAGTGATTTTTCTCGGCAACCTCGCGCATGTACATATGTGCCTTCCTCTGGTCCATTCCGCCAAATGCGATATCGACACCTAGCTCAAAGATATCTGCGGCCTGGAGAGCTGGGTAGTAGAATGCAGCTAGGTCGTGGTCCGATGAATCCTCGTCACGACCCATGATGCTGAATGTCCTGCGAACCCTAGAGAGGCTCATGTTCTTTGAGCACCTAAGTACACGTTCCCAATACTTCCCGGAGTCCATCAGCTCAGAAGCCCGGACGAATCTAATCTCCCCCGGGCCATTGCCTTCGTTGGGCTCCTCCAGGATAGCCCTGAACATCTCCGACATGTACTCTGCTGCTATAGAGATCTTCTCCATATCTCTGTCAAATTTATCGTTAACCCAAGCATGCCAGTCAGCAAGTAAGATGATTACATTGGCCCCCCCATCAATCAAGTTTCTAATTGTGTCAGCAAGTATCATCCAACCGAGATGGGCCTTTCCACTGGGTTCCAGACCGATGTAAGCAACTAATTCCTGATCCCCGGAGTGGCTCGGGGACCCGGACAATACCGATTCTACATGATTTATCCCGACGACCTCTTGGCAACCAGAGAACATTTGCTGAATTCGATCCCGGGACTTCGAATCTATTTCGGGGGGATTTCCCTCGGACATCTCGTCACCTAGTTGAACAGCTTGTTCAGCTTCTCTCCCCTACCGGCCGCCTTAGTATTGTCATTGGCCTCAAGAAGGGTTTCTATCTCGCCTATAAGAGATTCAGCCTGTTCTTTCTTCTCCAGTGGGACGCTTTCGGACATCTCCATGAAATGCTTTGCTGCAGAGATGGCCGATTTTGCCTTGGAAGCCTTCTTGGCCCATTCCTTGGCCTTATCTCCTCGTTGTTTAGAATTGTATCCGGTGGCCTTGTCGAGGAAGGCCGTCCACTTCTTCCTATCATCCATGGCAGACTTCACTGCTTCTTTGTCATCAAAATCCGGAGCGACGTTCGTTACGTCCACAATCATTGCTCCGTTTTCATATCTAGCCGCGATTACGGTCATCACCCCATGCGAGGCTTCGAAAGAGCTGTCTGAAATGCCATTCACTGTGTCGAAGAACTCTTTTGCAAGTGTAGCAATTCCCCCGTTGCTATCTACTTCTTTGATTAGTCCCCGTCGTACGTCGAATCTCTCCATGGCTCCCCGAATGGACAGGACCACTTCAATACTGCCGACCCAGAAAACAATCTCAAACCAGTACAAGGCTAAACGGGCATTGCGTTTCCGACACTCGTGGGCAAGAAATTTTCATCTGGAACTGTAGGAATAATTATTCTTATTATCTCACCTTTGGCAATGGCGCAGTCGGCTGTATCTTTAGATAGGATTGTTATTCTGAGTGAAGATGATCTTGGCATCGAAGGAGCGATTACTTCACCTGATGGGAAGACAATTATTGCACATGGGGCGGAATCTGTCATTTTCGTAATCGATTCTGAGAATCCACAAAATAATTCGCAACTTGATTGGCGAGGGGAATATTCACTATTAGATGCGTCATTTCACCCTAGTGGGAAAACCGCACTCCTAGTCGGTGAGGAGGGAGTGGTTTTGAGGATGAAATCATCGAATCTAAGCATTGAGGACGCAGGGGGTGCCTCGAACTTCGGCAGCACCGAACTCAAGGCAGTTTCGTGGAATGGGGATGGAAGTTGGGCCTATATTGGCGGAGAAGGAGGGTGGATCTGGAGGTTCAGAGGACTTGATGGAGGGGGAGTAGAGACGATTGCTCTCGAAAATAGAGGTGAAAGTGATATAAATGCAATTTCTTGCTCCCGAGGTTCCAATGTCTGCATCATTTCATCTAGTGTCGATGGAATCGGGATAATCAATCAGGATCATGAGTTATTCTGGATAGGGGGGTACGGAAATCCCTGGATCGATGCCACCTGTCCCTCGATCATTATCATAGAATGCGTTGTCATCTCATCTGACTTGACTATCGCTAGGATAAGAATGAACATAGAAGATGTATCAAAAACCACCATTAATGACAATGATATCGTACAATTGCAAGGATTTGAGGGCGCAATGACCGGGATTGATGCTCAGTCAGATGGCTCTTCACTGATCTCATTGGTTCCTTTCGGGTTAATTGAGCATGATCTAGATGAAAGTAGGTCATTCCACTGGCTGGATAATACTGACGCCGTTGACTTCGATACGGCCACTTCGGGGCAGAGGATTGTTTCTACATGGGGTACAGGGGCCTTTGAGGGATGGGTAATTACTGATCGAGGTGAAATCGTATCCTTCACTCCAGTTAATCAGAAAGAAGATGGGACACTGCTCGAAATCTGGGTTGGAATCATCGTTCTTGGTGGGGCCACATTGACGATTGCCTCCATACTTACTAGTTCCTCACCGAGACTTAGTAGGTGGTTGGCAATAAATATCGGCAGCGAGGAAGAGCGCAAAGATGCGGTCAAGGAAGAAAGGCGGCTCTCGAAGAAAAAAGGGCGAGCATAAATTCATGTGCAATCTTGCTCGCGAGGGGCTGAGAACATGGCATACGAGGCGTTAGACTTCTTCGATATCGATTCCTTGCTGACCGAGGAAGAGCGAATGGTTAGAGATATGGTACGAGATTGGGTGGAGGAAAGAGTTCTTCCGAATATTGAAGATGCATGCAGGGATGGAGTTTTCCCTGATGAGTGGAGAGTAGAGATTGGAGAGATGGGGATCCTTGGGGCGCCATTGAAGGGATACGGTTGTCCTGGTCTCTCCTACATCGCATATGGGCTGATATGCCAAGAGTTAGAACGTGGGGATAGCGGTGTTCGCTCATTTGCGAGTGTTCAGGGATCTCTGGCAATGTATCCTATATGGGACTTCGGAAGCGAGGAACAGAAGGAGAAATATTTGCCTGGGATGGCCAAGGGAGAGTTGGTTGGTTGTTTCGGGCTAACTGAACCGGACTACGGATCCAATCCCGGAGATATGATCACCCGTGCAGAAGACGGCGGGGGACACTTTCTTCTGAATGGGGCAAAAATGTGGATTACAAACGGAACCATTGCAGACATCGCAGTTGTTTGGGCCAAACTCGAAGGGACGATCCGGGGTTTCATTGTTGAGAAGGGGGATGAAGGATTCAGTGCCCCGGAAATGAAGGGGAAGCACTCTCTCAAGGCCAGTGTAACCAGCGAATTAGTTTTTCAAGACTGCAAAATTCCGAAAGATAGGATTTTGCCTGGAGTAAAGGGCCTTAGAGGGCCATTCAGCTGCCTCAACAATGCCAGATATGGAATCTCCTGGGGAGCAGTTGGTGCTGCCCAGTCATGCTTTAACTCTGCCAGGGAATATGCCCTAAGTAGAATTCAATTCGGTCACCCTATTGCTTCATTCCAACTCGTCCAGAATAAGCTCTCGTGGATGCTACGTGAGATAACCAAAGGTCAATTGCTGGCATATCATATGGGAAAGAAGAAGGATGATGGGAGTTGGATTCCTGAGCAAATTTCCTTGGCCAAAATGAATAACGTAGACATTGCACTTGAAATTGCCAGAATGTCGAGAGATATCCACGGTGCAAACGGGATTCTAGATGAGTACCCAGTAATGCGCCATATGGCGAATCTCGAATCAGTGAAGACCTACGAAGGCACACACGACATTCACAATCTAATCCTAGGCAGGCACATCACGGGCATTCAGTCATTCACTAGAGAGCCCTGACTCGCCAGAGTCTATCGTCCCAATATTGAAAGGTCCTCTTCCGACCCCGGTAATCAGGTAGTCGAATGGGAGTGGCAGTTCTGCTGAAGCAGGTCCCCGATACCACGGCCAAGATTAGCGTCTCTGGCGGACGAGTCAATGAGGGATCCATTACAAAGTGGACTATGAGCCCGTACGATGAATATGCCTTGGAGAACGCTATAAAATTGAAAGAAACGGGCTACGGAGATGTGGTGGCTATTTCGTGCGGCCCTGCTCGAGCCTCAAAGTGCCTTACAGAAGCTGCGGCAGTAGGTGCGGACAAGTTGATCCATGTTGTGACAGAGACCGATACCTTAGACAGCATCCAGACGCAGGGACTTCTATCTGCCGCAGTAAAAGAGTCTGGTTGCGATGTAGTGATGTGTGGAAAGCAGGCAGCAGACACGAACAGCGGTTCCACGGGACCGGGGGTGGCTAGTGCATTGGGTTACTCCTGTGTCGGCGCAGTCACAGAGGTGTCAATAGAAGGAGGTGTGTTTTCTGCTACTCGTCTTGGGCCCTCTGGTTTGGAAGAAGTGGAAGTTAGGGCACCTTGTGTTTTCACGTTTGACAAAGGAGATACGGAGCTAAGGAGACCGAACGTCAGAGGGATAATGATGGCCAAGAAGAAGCCTATTGAAAGCCTCACAACGGAGGATCTTGGAGTTGATACTAGCAATTCAATGATTAGTGTCGAATCGCATTCCTCCCCTCCAGATAAGCCAGCTGGGCAGAAGTTCGTTGGTCCGGAATCGGTTCCTGATGTGGTAAACATGTTGAGGAATGATGCAAACGTGATTTAGAGGTGAAATTGTGAGGACAACAGTGATTTCAGAATCTAGCAATGACTCCCTTCACCCCATTACAGCGCAACTTGTCGGTGCTGCTTCCTCCATTGGAGGTTCGATCACTGTAATTTGCCCTGGAGGGATAGGTTCCAATGATGCGGCACACATTTCTGGGGTTTCGAAGGTCATTTCCGTGGAGGGTGATTGCTTCGATACCTATGATTGCATTGCATGGTCCAAGTCGTTGTCACCCTTGATAGAGGGAGATCTGATCCTCTCTTCGTCATCAGCAATGGGCAGGGATCTAATTTCGTCAATAGCTGCTACGAAGAGATTACCGGTTGTTCAGGACGTAACTGGCCTATCTAAAGAATTATTGGCGACTAGGCCCATTTATTCGGGGAAGGCAGTGGAGGAAGTGAGGATTTCATCGCCCTGCGCAATTAGTTTGAGGGCAAATTCATTTGAAGCTGCAGAAGAGGGGGGGAATGCGGAAATCAGAATAGTCAACGTTAGTCAAGACATCTCCGTTGCAGTCAAACAGGCCTTGGCGAAGGCAGGAGAGAGACTCGATGTTTCCGAGGCAGAAATTATCATCTCAGGAGGCAGGGGGATGGGAGATCCATCAAACTTCTCACACCTGTACGAAGTCGCGGATTTACTAGGAGCTGCAGTTGGAGCGAGCAGGGCAGCCGTAGATACGTGGGACGAAATACCGCACAGTATGCAAGTTGGACAGACGGGAAAAACTGTGACTCCTAATCTGTACATCGCAGTTGGGATAAGCGGAGCTATACAGCATCTCGCTGGAATGCGTTCGAGCAAATACATCCTAGCGATAAACAAAGACCCAGAAGCACCAATCTTTGGCGTCGCTGACTACGGCATCGTGGCCACATGGGAAGAGGCGATTCCTGTTTTGATAGAACGGATTGCAGAAATTCGGTCAAACTGATGCCTGCTCCTTTTCAGAATCAGACCTGATTTGCCCGATTCGGCTCAGATACTCCTCGGTGATCCCTCCGGTCACATATACTCCATTGAAGCAGGAGCAATCAAAATTCGCAAGAGAATTTTCACCGGCTCCAATACATGCCTCGATTAGATCATCTAGTTCCTGATAGACAAGCAGGTCTGCTCCTATGGAATCGCAGATTTCTTCATTGGTCTTTCCATAGGCGACATACTCCTCCCTCGCCGGCATATCGATTCCATACACATTGGGGTGGATAATTGGAGGAGAGGATGATGCAAACAATACTCTGGAAGCACCAGCATCTCTTGCCATCTGGACTATTCTCCTCGAAGTGTTACCCCTGACTATGCTATCGTCGACGATCAGAACTGTCTTTCCCTTGAATTCCTCATTGATTGTATTGAGTTTTTTCCTAACAGAGTCCTTTCTAATCTTCTGGCCCGGCATTATGAATGTCCGCCCAATGTATCGATTTTTGACAAACCCCTCTCGATAAGGGACGCCCAGAGCACTAGAAAGGCCGAGAGCAGCTATTCTGCCGCTATCTGGGACAGGAATTACTGCATCGATTTCGGATTCTCGCAGCGAGTTTGCAATTCTTTTTGCAAGAGATTCACCCATCCTCAACCTGGCCTTGTGAACAGATATTCCGTCGATTACAGAGTCTGGTCTAGCGAAGTAAACATGCTCGAATACGCATGGGGTGTGCGTTAATTTGGGATGGCAATTCTTCGAAATTGTTCTACCATCCATCTTCACAATTACTGCTTCGCCGGGATCAATGTCCCGATCCATTTCAAAACCAATTGACTGGCAGACGACGCTTTCTGAAGAAACTAAGCGTTCTGTGAAGTTGCCAACTTCTCTCTTACCCATGAACAATGGGCGTATGCCATTTGGGTCTCTGAATGCGACCATCCCCCAACCGGTAATTAGACAGACGATGCTGTAACTTCCTTCGACTCTCAAGTGAGTCCTCTCAACTGCTCGGAAAATGTCGTCGTCGTCAAGGGCTCCCATCCCCCCTGGTCTGCCATTGACTGATCTCTGTATTTCTGCCGCAAATAGGTTGAGAAGGGCCTCTGAATCTGAACTCGTGTTAATTCGCCGATGATCATATTCCAGCAGACCGGAAATAATTTCGGGAGTGTTGTTCAAGTTTCCATTGTGGGCTAGACTAACTCCGAAGGGCGTGTTTGTATAGAATGGCTGCGCCTCTGCAGAAGAGTTCGAACCGGCGGTTGGGTATCGTACGTGTCCGATTCCCATGGATCCGATCAATTTCCCCATATGGTGCTCAAGGAAGACATCCCGGACTAGGCCATTTGCCCTCCTGTGACAGATATTGTCCGAATCGCTTGTAACTATTCCAGCTGAATCCTGTCCCCTGTGCTGAAGAACGATGAGACCGTCATAGACTGAAGTCGCGACTTGGGTGTCCGGAGAGCCAACTATTCCGATGATTCCGCACATCGGCTATCGTTCTCGGGTAGGCAATCAAGACTTAGGCGTTTCTGGCCAGTCTTACTTCTTCTGAGACATGGACCTATTGCGCTTGTTCCACCTGAACTTCCGAAGCCTGGCTGTATCCCCGTATCCACAGCTCGCGCACTGTCCCTTCTGTTTGTGATAAGAGTGACGTCCACACCTCCTACAGCGAATGTGGGTGGATTTCTGCCTCTTGCCCATGCTTGGCGTTCCCTTTGACATGCATTTCACCCCACTAAGACGACGCGTCCACCGACCGGCTTGTTAAGAGGCTTATCCTGAACAATGTCATTGTCACGGATACCACTACGATAGGCAATAGTTCGAGAATGCCAATTATTGCAGAGACCATTGCTACCTCCATAGATGTCAAAGTACTGTGCCCGGTTGTGATGGTAACGACATACATGCCTATAGAACCAATCAGAATTGTAGACAGAATTGCTAGTGAGCGATTGTGTCTATTGTAAGTGGATGCAAAATGAACTAGTGCGAAGGTGGAGAATAACAGAGTCCCGCCGGAAACCAGAAGGAGACCTTCGGAGAATTCAATTCCCATGCTCGTCCCCCCTCATGTGTCGTTCCAAGATCGCCCTTACTAGCTCCTCTTCCTCATTCGATAGTGGCTCTGACTCATGCTTCAGAACCGTTGATCTCTCTAACAGAAAGGTACCAATTATGATTGCCACCAGACTTACTAAGGCACCAGACAGAACCAGCAACCCGCTTGTGATGCCGGATAGTGATATTACGCTCTTCTCGGAATATAGGATATACCATGATATTGCCACAAAGAGCCAACCAGAAGCGAGTCCTGGTGTTCTCGCATCCCCATAATTTGGTGAATAGCGAAGAATTTGTGTTGTACCAATAGACAATGGAATCATCAATGCAACAGATCGTAGAATTGAGGAATGGAGGTCACTTTCCATATCAGCTAATTCTTCTGGAAGCAGGACTAGGCAAGTCAGGCCCAAGAGCATTAGTGGAAACCCGAATCTGCTCCTCTCAAAAGGGGGGCCCATCCGGTGAAAACTATATCCTACAACTATTATCAGCAGAGACGTCCAGATTAACCACTCATCCCCAACCATGATTTGCGGGACGGGACTATATTCTTGTGTTTTTCTTGGCTGCGAGTTGGAAGTCTTGTCGAATCACTCGACTAGTTTCATATACGGGTCATCGGTGGCTCGCGGCGCACAAGGAGTGAGGTGGCGTACAAATGGTCAAGATGCCGAGGAAAATTATGCGGTACAGCCCCTATGCTGGGAAGCATACCGAACACACAGTTGAGAGAGTCAAGAAGAGGAGGGCGAGCGAGCTCAAGTGGGGGCAGAGAAGGTTCAGGAGAGTCACGGCAGGGTACAGGGGGTTCCCCCGACCGAAGCCATCGGGAGAAAAGCCCACAAAGAGGGTAAACCTTGTCTTCAGGTGTACTGAAACTGGGAAGGCGCACTCTCCCAAGGGAAAGAGAGCTCGAAAATTCGAACTTGTCGATAATTGAGGTGAACTAATGGCTGGAAAATTTCTCAGAGTAAGTTGTAAAGACTGTGGGAATGAGGCCACGCTCTTCGACAGGGCTTCGACGATAGTAGCTTGCCCGATTTGTGGATCTACCCTTGCAGAACCAGCTGGCGGACTTGCCAACCTCATCGGATGTACCGTGGTTGAGGTTCTGAACTAGAGGGCTGCATCGTGGCGAATATATCGAACGACTGGCCCGATGAAGGCGAATTAGTCGTTTGCTCGATTAAGAATGTAAAGGAAAACGGTGCATACCTCAGTCTAGACACCTATCCAGAGAGGGAGGGATTTGTATTCATAGGAGAAATCGCAACTGGATGGGTGAAGAACATCAGAACCCACGTAAGAGAGGGACAGAGGGTCGTTGCCAAGGTAATCGGAATAAAGAAAGATAGGGACAGCGTCTCCCTATCAATCAAGTCAGTCTCAGAGGAAAGAAGAAGGGGTGCCCTACAATCTTGGAAAAACGAGCAGAGAGCATCTCAGATAATGAGAGTGGTAGCAGGGAGAGTTGGATGGGACGAGGGGGAGGCCGATACAGTTTCGGAAGAGATGAAAGAATCCTTTGGCTCCCTTTATGGGGCTCTAGAGGAGTGCGCGATCACTGAAAGCGCCCTGGAGGATGCCGGCTTCGAAGGAGACTGGATAGGAACTGTCACAGAACTGGCCATTGAGAATATCATCCCCCCATTCGTGGAGATAAGAGGCTTGTTTGAGATTAAGGTCTGGGGTCCAGAGGGAGTCAAGGCGATTAGTGATGCTCTGCAGGCAGCAGAGGATTGCGCCAAGGGAGAGGAGGAAGTAACCCTGACCTGCCACTATGATGGCGCTCCCAACTACAGGGTTGACGTCAGAGCGCCGGATTATCCATCTGCTGAGGCAGTTTGGGAAGCAGCCCAAGAGGCGGCGGCGGCGAAGGTAGGGGCTGTCGAAGGCTCGATTGCCATTGAACGACTCTGAAGACCTGATTATGGGAAGATACTTCATGAACCTCATCGAGGGGCTCAATCCCATTCATGGCCAGAACCAAGCTTCAACGTTGCACAAAATGCAGAGCATTTGGCCTTGGTGTAAAGTGCAAAGGGTGTGGCGGCAATTTGGAAGCAGCAGCAGCTCTGAAGTTCTCCCCGGAAGACCCCCAAGGAGCAAGGCGAAGGAAACGACAGGATGCTGGTAGTGGAAAATGGATCAAATCACTTCCAAGTCCCAGGAAGGATGATGATTCATGAACAGAACCAGAATTCATTGGTTAGAGGGAGATTGCCTTCCGAAAAATTCCATGGTACTCGAAGCAGTCCCGGGCGTAGGCAACGTGGGAAAGATACTGGTTGATGGCCTTATCGAGAAACATCCCTCGAGAACCATTGGATGGGTTCTGCATCCCGACTTCCCTCCGCATGCGACGCTATCCGATGACGGTTTGATTGGTCCTCCCAGACTAGATATTAAATCCGTAATGCTCCCGAACGGAGATGTCTTGTGCATTGTTACGGGAGTAATGCAGCCCATGACTGCTCCAGGACAATATGAGGTTGCAGAGGCAATTCTCAGATTAGCGAGTGATTCCGAAGCTAGTCGGTTGCTGGTGCTTGCGGGGCTGGCCGCAGAACCGGACTGTCGCTCAATCTACGTGATCTGCTCGGACAAAGAATTTCGGGATAATCTCGAGAAGGAGGACATTGTAGTGAGCAGGGAACAACCGAAAGGCGGGATGATTGGAGTGGCTGGGATGGTTCTCTCTTTGTCCTCAACGGTTGGAGTCCCGGCTCTGGGGGTCATTGCCGAAACAATGGGAGCAAGTTCTGACGTTCTAGCAGCAGACAGAATGTCAAAGTGGATAGAACAGGCCTTCGAAGTTCCGCTAGACCTTGATTTGGATACTACGAAGGAGACGGCTGCAAGACTGATGGAAAAAATCGGGGCCGAAGGTCCTATAGAGGAATACCTAGGAGTAGAGGAGTCGGAGGCTTCGTCTGATTTCTACGTATGACCCTTGGCTACCTTCTGCGTCTTCTCTTGCTATTCTCTCTCCCACCAGAGGAAGATTCCTCGACAGAAATGCGCCTTCCCTTGAATTCGGACTTGTTCATCGCCTTGATTGCTGCCTTGGCTTCCTTCTTTTCGGCGAATGTGACAAAGGCGAATCCCCGTGGCTTCTTGGTTTCCTTGTCCATTGCCATGTGGACGTCATTTAGTTTCCCATGAGCTGCGAACGCCTCCCTGAGTTCGTCTTCCGAAGCATCGTAAGAAACGCCACCGACGAACAGCTTGACTCCGAACTCCTTCTGTGCTTTGCCTCTGGCTTTCTTCATGATTTCCCTCTCCTTAGCAAGATCGCCCTTGCTGGCCTTTCCTGACTCCACCTTATCCATGCAGTCACGGCAGCGGAGCGGTTTTCCAGGTGTCGGTTTGAATGGGACCTTCGTCTGAGTCCCACAGAGGGTGCACTTTGCCGGGTGCATCTCTCTTTGTGGCCTTCCACCACCCCTTCCTCTAGAGGACGGGGATCTCTTCGCTGATTCGGGAATTTCGTGTGACCAACCCCTCCTGTGGTCGGCTACTGGGGACAAATATGGCCTTGCTCCGTCATGACCCAACATGGACTCGGCTTCGCTGGACCATCGTTGACCAGGGCGGTTTAGCTTCTGGATATCAGACCCAGATGGAATTTCAAAACCGTGTCCGAAACCGTTCGAGAGTGCCCTGAAGCCCCGGTAATCGCAGCGTGGACATTCGACGTTGAAGTCTGGAGTTGCCTCACTTGGTACCAGAACCTCTCCACAAGGAGGGCAAGCAGCGTAGAGGACACCTAGGTCCGAGTCTCCCTTGGTTGTGGCCTTCAACATCGGCTCAACGTTAATCACCTTGGCACGGACGACATCCCTCTTCCTCATCGTATCTCCAGCGGAGGGGATGAAACGATCGACAATCTCGGAGACAAAAATATCAGCAAAGAGTTTCAGAGCCGGAACTGCTCGATGCCCACTCTCGTTCGTCTCTATGTGGAGGACTCTGAGTTCGGCGGTCTTCTCATTGAGTCGGTTCACCTCTCCGATAATCACATCACCAATCTTGGGGGAATTGATGGGTGGAGCAGATGAATCGACGGAGATCACTCCGGAGTTATTCACGAGATGGCCAGAGAGGATTGCAATTGGGCCATTTTCAGAAATGTGTATTCCTTCGCCGGCATCCATTCCAGAACCAATATCCACGGGAGAACCCGGAGTGACGTGATCCCCCACTGAAGCTGTCATCGGCCCGCCGACCGGAAGACCCCCTATGAACGGTGCGGCATTACTATTGGCACTAAGGTGGGGTAAATCGCCAGAAGGCAGCCCTAGTCTTTCCTCGCTTTCGAGAGTGATGGGAGAAAGTGGCAGGTAGGGCGAAGTCTGCCTCTCCATACTTCTCTACGGACCAGCCCGCGTCCTCAAACAGTGGTTGGATGTGCGTGGCCTCAGCACTATGTAACAGATGTGTCGGGGCCGACGCTTCGATCATGGCCTCAAGGAAGGGGCGATCGGCTCTGGGAGACTGCCTCCCCCATGGTGGGTTGCTGATTACCAAGTCAGCAGAGCTGAGGTCAATCATATCAGATCCAAGCGTGGCCTGGATTACCTGCGTTGAATCGGCAAATCCGATTAACTCGGCGTTAGAATTAGCGACTACGCAGGCCGCTTGGTCAGCCTCGACGAGTATCGCCCTTCCAGCACCCATCGCCAGAGCACCCAAACCAAGGACTCCGTTGCCCGCTCCCAAGTCTACGATCAAACAACCCTCAGGAATATCAGAGAAGGAAGCGATATCAGCGAGCCAGCGGGCAGCGATGTCTCCCTCCGTAGTGTACTGCTCTAGCTCTACTGAGTTGGAGGGGTGCGGCTCAAGTCCAGACAGAAGCATAGCCAATCTGCGGAGCCTCATGGATAACGAAGGTCCGGTTACGCCTATGAATCAATTCGGGGATATCGAGGGCGCCAGGAGAAATTCTGAGAGTTGAAATACCTCCAAGTCGAATGCATGTCCGAGAACGATGTCGGAGATACTGTCTTACGGCCTACTGGCTCTAGTTATTGGCCTTACAATACTACTCTTCTACGCTCTTTCGCTGCTGAAGTCAATCCAACAAGAATCCAATAAGATTCACGAGCAAGCAACACTCATCCACACTCAGGGAGAAGTTCAGAAGGAGGCCATAGGAAATTTAGATTTCTCAGTGAGGCCCGAAGTAATCACAGCTGGAATCGCAGCCAGCGGGGGGGCTCTGAAAGGAGCAGTGGCTGGCACGATGAAGGAACTGCGTATCTCAGAGGATATTGGAGAGATTCGCAGCTCGGCTAACTCTGTTGCCAGCGAGGTTGCCGAGATACAGAAGATCTTCCTAGACAAGCAAGCCGCTGCCGGTTGGGCCGAGATAGAACTGGAGCGCATCCTGAAGGATTCCTTTGCTAAGGTCAGCATCAGAAAGAGAGTGACTTCCCTAGATAGCATCCCGGATGCGAATCTGAAACTCTCGGATGGACGTATCCTGTGTATAGACTCCAAGTTTCCAATCAAGGCATTCAAGGACGCAATCGCAGTCTCCGAAGGAGGTGAGGGAGAGGAGGATGGACGATCTAGGAAAGGAAGCAAGAAGGCATTCATCGATGCAGTAAGGGGGCATATCGCGAAGGTCGAATCAAGTTACATCCGACCCGAACTGGGGACCACAGCGGTTGCTTACCTGTACATTGCCTCTCAGCGAATATACGATTACTTGATTGATCCGGACAATCAAGACGAGTCGTCACTGATTAGAGACGCTGCGAGCAGGGGTGTCGTGGTATGCTCTCCAAACACCCTGATTGCGAATATGCATCTGCTCCATATCGCAGAGAGGGCTATGGGTATTGCGGAAAAGTCAGACGAGATAATCAAAGGGCACACGCGCCTCAGGGGCGACTTGAATAATCTTCACTCGGTATGGGGTACTCTGAGCACTCAGATCAGCAACTCATACTCAAATCGAACAAAGCTGCAGGAGTCGATGGAATCTCTAGAGAGAGCCCTGAACTCGCTAGAGAGCCTAGATCTTAGTGGGGATGAAGACTGAAGGCTTCCTCGGCGACCCATGATCGACTGGGATTCGCATGAGTTTCACCCAGTCGTAGACCTGCCCGATGAGTACGAAGTGCGAGACTTCACATCGGGAGACGACTCGCCCTCAAAATACGAATATGATATTGGACGATACGATGAATTGCGCCCCGGGATGTATTCGACAGAACTCTTTGAGGGGAGTCGTTGCCTCCATGTCGGAATAGATATCGGTGCTCCAGTCGGTACGCCGTGCATGGCTTTCGCCGATGGAGAGATTTCACACTTCGGCTACAATCCTGCAGACGGCGATTATGGTAATGTGATCATTACCAGGCACCTGTTCGGCGGGGTTCCACTATGGGCCCTGTATGGGCATCTTGATGCGGTCTCGATTAAAGACAAACGTGTTGGTCTGCCCATCACCGCAGGCGATGTAATCTGTTGGATGGGAGACAAGCACGAGAATGGTGGCTGGGAGCCCCATCTGCACTTCCAGCTCTCTCTAGTCGAGCCTGAAACGTACGATCTCCCTGGAGTGGTCGCGCCAGAAGACAGGAAACAGGCACTGAGGGATTACCCTGACCCCAGGCTTGTTCTCGGTCCGCTTTACTGAATTGATGCCAAGTGCGACTTCAGGGATTCAATGGCTGGCATGTCGGAGGGGTCTTCTCCTGTAAGAACAGCAAGTCCGATTGATACCCAGTCAGAAACATGAGCTACATAGAGGAGCCTTTCCAGCAATGATTCTCCCTCGCAATCAATGACCCATGACGGGGTTGCCTCCACCTCATCCAGCATCCACTCGATCCTAGAACTGGTTCGCGGGTGAAGTCCGTCGCAATACAGCAATAGCAGCGCACTATTCTCAGAGGCACTGTTGGTCCAAGCCACTATCTCATTATGATTCATCTCTGGCACCTCAGTTGCTCTAGCGAACATGGCTGAGTTCTCATTGAGCTGGCATGAAAAACGATAAGCTGCAGGAGCTAGGCAGGTTGGTGAAACGATTCCCAATTCCTTGCCCACTAGTGAACGGGAAAGTGTGGCTGCCATGCCGGAGTTTCTCGACAAGTCCGCTTCGGAAGAGGCTACGGATAGTCGCCCTAGCATTTCGGTAATTTCTTCTTCACTGGGTTCGGGTAGAATTCCGAGGGACCAGCAGGCAGAGAGTTGCATACCGAAGATGTGTCCGAAGGCAGAACGTGGCATTTGCCCTGATGGGACATTCAAGCACACGGATTCCTCGCTTTCTGCAAGAATCTCCGCTAACTTGCCGCCCGAGCAGATGCCTACGATTGTCCCCCCTCCGGATATTGCCTCTCTGACACCATCCAGGGTCTCCTCCGTCCCACCTGAATATGATGTGGCCAGTACTAACCATTCAGGGCCCCACCAACTGGGTAACCCATAGTCCCTCCAAACAACAAACGGGAGCCCTCCCGTTTCATCGGATAGTGCCTTGAGAAACAAACCTCCGGCGGCTGAACCACCCATCCCAAGGCATATCACTCCGCTCCAATCAGAATCTTCGCCCATTTCCGTCTCGGCAGAAATGGCCGCTCCAAGATCGTCAACGAATTTCCTTGTGAAATCAGCCATACCCCTGCGATCATACTGGGAAAGAAGTTCGTTGAAGTCGGGCTCGCTCATTTTCCACCACCTTTGCCGGATAATGGGAGCGCTAGCCAGCTCCCATCTATGAAGCCGATGCGCAATTCCTCAGTCACTCCGTCATCATCGTATGGAAGTGCGACAGTGGATATCTTGTAGTCAGAGGGGTCCATGAATTCAGCGGCGGAGCTGTCCCTATTGAGTACCTGGACTGTCCGTTGTTCTGATTGCGCGCAGGCTACGCTGGAAGATTCCATGTCCCGCCATGTGGCCCCTGATCTCTCGAATCTATCCACTTTCCTCAGAATCGGGCCGTCCTTCTGCCAACTATCAACTATCCAGAGTGATTTCTTGAATCTAACAGCGTCTCCGATGGAGTAAGCGGGCTTTCTGTAACTGAGCGTCAGTCTGGTCACTTCGACACCCTCGTTTACTCCGACAACTGTTGAGCTCTCCTTGACCGATCCCCCGAATGATTTGGTGAGTTTTCTCCCCCAAGTCCTTGCGAGGCTCTTGGAGCCCAGTTGGAGATCCCATCCGCCAGTTACTGGCCCTTCTTTTGAAACGAAGAACATAGGATTTGGCTCCATCGACTGTAGCAACTCGTCCAGTGTTGCCCTGAGTCTTGATAGTTCTTCTTTGTTCAGTTTCCTACCTGCTGATCTTAGTTGAACTGTTGCCTCGAAGTAATCGCCATCCTTTCTTGTGCAAGGGGTGCAAACCGCATTGCTAGTCTGCAGCAAGGGTGAGTGCGAGTCTTGGAACTCGTAACCGTCAATGGTTCCGGAAACCTCTACATGCAACCTGTTTGTTCTCTGGTCGATTTCCTGGACGGAAAAATTCACCGCCACCTTCTTGGCCCTCTCCTCAAGTTCGAGGTTCTCCCGTATCCTCAAATCTGCAATTCCGTCTCTATCCATGTGAGACCATCCGCCTCTGATTTCGAATGAGTCGCACTTAGCACAGCGGTTCTGCTGAATTGTGTCAGGCATCATTGAGAGAATCGTCCTCTTCCTGAGGCAGACCTCACATAGCCTGTCTGTGGACAAAGGGGGTTCGGCCCCACATGTGATGCAAAAGGCCCCTCCGGACATACGATTACCAGTGCTCCGCTCAGACGCCCCGTTAGAAGGCTTCCTAGAGTGTTTGGAGTCATTCCTCTGTATCTGAGACTGATTTCCTGTCAATCTGTCTCTTGAGATCAAAGAGGATAGAAATCCTGCTGAATGAATAGAATCCAAGCATGAATGACAGCAAGGCATATGTCACGAGAGATGCGATTTCCCCGGTCAATTCACTCCCTCCCTATCGATCTCTCTGTTCAGTCTCTCTAATTCCCCCCTCAGAGTGTAGATCGAGTAATTTAGTAATATCAGGCCAATGAACAGAATCATGAATGAAACTGCTCCGAAGACCATGACTTGCAATATTTCCGGATCGACACCGGTTTCCTCTGAATCTCGCAGTATCACTCCAGGATGTCGGTTTCTCCAGATTGTGGTTGCTGCAGCGGAAATTGGTACTAGGATGAATCCGAACAATCCTATGGCAGCAAGGGTGTCCCTGGTTTCTTCCCCATCGGGCTGACTCCTTAGCGACATCACAAGGAACAATGCCACCGAAGTCAGAAGAGCATATGTGTTTAGTCTCACATCTCCCCAGTCCCACGGCACTCCCCACTCAACAGAACCCCAAATTGGGCCCGATATCACAACTCCCAAACCGAAGAGGAGGCCTAGTTCAGAGCCAATGACAACCATGCTCCAGCCTCTCTCGGAGCGCTTGACATACCATGAAGCGGCACCGAGGAAGAGTAGGCAGAAGGACATGAATGAGGACCATGCGAAGGGAACGTGCCAGTATAGTATCCGATATGCCTCGGGGGCGTTCCAAGAGTCAGGGTCGACCAAGGGGGCTTGGAAGAAGCCGAGTAAGGCGGTGATTACCGCACATGACAATCCTACTGCGGTGATTGTGACCGCAAGATCGCTGTGGCCCCTCACAATATTGCCAATAACAACTCAGTCATGAATGCTATTGGTCAGTATTCTGGAATCATCACGGCTGCTAACCACACCAAGGCACAGATGAGGCTGGCCACTATACAAGTCATCAGTGGCTCGTGAATGGAGAGGCCCCATGTCATCCCGTCATCAATTATGGAAGAAAGTGCGTCGATCAACTCAAGGAATGGCCAGACCAGGACCACCAAGAGAAGAGGAGCAGGTGCCGATGAAGACCTTGAAAGGTCCGCAACCAAGAGGTGAAGGGCGGTGGCTGCTATCGCTAGGTCCATCATGGCTAAAGCTGGAATCCACAACCACATCATTACCTCGGAGGAAACTTGATCGTCGACTGAACCGGAAAGAACGAGCCATGACAGGTACGTTACTGGAATAGGCAATAGTATCGATGCCCCTGTAATCGAGAACGCTGGTCGCGCCATCGGCCCCACAACAGCACCCCACCAACGTCCACAGTCCGACTCGGAGAGTCTAGACACTAGTGCGGCAGATGAGATGGAAGCAATAAATGCCGGAGCGAGAACAAATGCTGCGAGAAGACGGCTATCATGAGACTGTGGCTCGTAATCGATCATCAGAGCATAAGAGAGGAGGATTGCAACGATCGCGGGCGTTGCTCTCCCCACTGTTTCTATCGGATTTCTCAACTCCATTCTCAACGACCATCGAACTAGGGAAGAGATTGTGCTTCGCTGACTGGTTTGGCCAGTTCCGGGCAATTGTGAGGGTTCGCCGGAAGATACTCCGGGAGATTCTTTCAGCATCTTGTTCTCAATGGCAAGTACTCTATGGGCACATGATGAGATTTCTTTGTCATGAGTGGTCATTAGGATTCCATGATTCCTATGTGATAATGCCCTAATCCAGCCCCTCAATGTCTCCTTCGCGGATTCATCCAAACCCTCAGATGGTTCGTCCAGAAGGATTGCCCGAGGGGTTTTGCTAAGCGCTGCGGGGGCCAAGCCACACAATATGGCTAGGCGACGTCTTAGTCCACCAGACAGATGAGAGACCCGATCGTTGCTCCTATGTCGGAGGCCCCAGTGACTCAATAGCTCCAAGATTTGGCCATCTCCAGGAGAAATTCCTGCAACTGAAAGAGAAACTGCCAACCTCTCTGAAACTGTCTCGTCGCCGCATATTCCTCCTCTCTGGAGTGTCAAACCCATGGGAGGGGGGGAGTTTCTACGGCCCTCTGAATCTCGAACCACGATTGGATCGCCCCCCTCGTGCCAGATTACCTCGCCAGACCTCAATGGCAAGATCCCAGCGAATGCCTCTAACAGGGTCGTCTTTCCGGAACCATTCTCCCCTGTCACGGCAACTACTTCTCCCTCTCTAAGAGTGACCGAAACCGCTTCCAAGACCCTGGATGGGCCTCTGCGTACATCGATTGTCTTTACTTGGGCCAGTGACGATGCGGGCATATTGTGTCGGCAGGGGGCTTTCATATTGAGTGTTCCATAACTACGAATCCCTCTTTAGAGCAAACATTTGGGCCCAATTATGGTCAGAGACACCGACATTCTCTGGGAGCAGGTGGAGACAATCGACTTGGTCTGGATCGCCATTCTGTTTGCGGTTGCAGCCGGACCCATAGTTTACGCTTCTAGGAAAGGCGACAGTTTGGCACTTGCAACGGTTCTCTCACTGCTTCTTGTCCACTTCATCCAGTACTTCTTGTCGGTCTTCGAACACAGTCTTTTCGATTTCTATCCAATAGATATTTTTAGTGTAATCCCTGTTTTGGCTGGAGAACCTTCGCATCTTCACAGGATGTTCACGTCAGCATGGCTACATGCCGACTTTATCCATGTTCTCGGTAATGCTCTAGTAATTGCATTGGCAGGGGTCCCATTGGAGCAGAGATTAGGTCCAAGGAGATGGATTGCTGTGTACTTCATGGGCTTCCTTGGAGGGAACATAGCGTGGATCCTGTCACATCCAGATTCGGATATCCCGGCGATTGGGGCGAGCGGGGCTGCCTTCGGACTTCTAGGGGCGTACATGGCCTGCTGGCCGGAGGATAAGATCGAGTTCCCGCTAATTTTCCTGATTAGGGCATGGCCTGTTTGGTTGATTGCGTTCGTTCGACTAGGTCTGGAAATTTTCCAAATGTACTCGATTCAGGATGGAACGGCCGGAGAAACTAACATTGCCCATATGGCGCATGTTGGCGGGTTCTTCCTAGCGTACTTACTTGCGAGACCGATAGCAAAGGGAGCCCCGAGCCCAATTGACGAGGTGGGCACTTCTAGTGAGGCCTCTTCATTGTCTGACGATATTAGAAAACAGACCACTGCTAGGATGGGAGACTTGGTTGACGATCCTTGGGATTCTGCAGGTAAAGAATTGGAGGGAAGGGCTGCAGGGATACTATCCAGATTGAGAGAAGAGGGTGACGAACTCGAGACAAGAAGAGCTTGGTTAGAGGAGTTGGCCGAGCACACAATTTGCCCTATTTGTGATGGTGAAATAATCGCCATCGACGATAGAGGAGTATGCAGGCTGAAATGCTCGCTGTCCGCGAAACATATTAGGTGGCCATAAGTGGAAGTCCGGCAGTCACTTACAGGTTGAAGTTATACAGGTCTTGACTTTGGCTCTCTAGAGAGCCATGGTCAGAGGTGCGAGAAAGTTTCTTCCCTTTGCCATAGCTATATTGGTTTTCTTGCTGGATGTGCCCATCGGGGCAGCTCATGTCCCCGACGGGGAAAATTCCGATTCAGCAGTAGTTATTGAGGATCTTTCTCAATTCATCCCTGCATTACTCTGTGGAGAAGAGGAATGCCAGAAGAAGCACGATCCAGCCCATACTCCTCTAGATTCGAGACCACCAGCGATGGATTTTGGATGGTGGCATGATTTCTGGTCTGACTCCGATTCCAATGGTTTCGATGACAGACTTCAACTAATCGTCGCCGGAGAAAGGGAATCTGTCTCAGTGACCTCGATAATCGGAGATGATGGTAGAGACACGGTTGCTATAATCGTCCACTATGCGTGGCACCCTGGAGAGTCTGACATCGATTCTCTGAGAAGGATAATCGAGCAACATGGCTGGAAAAGTGGAGGATCATGGTTCATGGTTATGGATAATCTAGATGCGATTGTCCTAGATCACGTCCCGGTAAGTTCTCTGATTGATATCTGGAATCTCAATGGGGTCGTCCTTGTCGAGGAACAGAGTGTAATTGTGCCATATCTGGCCAGTGCAACGAAGGGTTCCAAGGTGAGAACCTCGGGAAAATACGACGAGGCACTGAGGGGCCTTGGGTACCATGGTTCAGGCAAAGTAATCGCTATTCTTGACACTGGAGTAGACAATGAGCACTTCTCGCTAGATGATTTCTCGGACAACAATAAGGATAACACAAATGATCCGGATGACATAGATGACCCGAAGTGGGTCGGAGGGTGCGATGCAACAGGATTGGGGGAATCGGGATGCAACGATGAAGACCCCGATGATGGAGATGGACATGGGACGCATGTGGCAGGAATAGCGCTCGGCACCGGTGACTCAAGTCGCGTGAATCAGGGTTACGCCCCGGGATCCTATCTGGTCGACGTCAAAGTAATGGAGGATTATGGCGGGGGGAATTCGCAATCGATTCTTGCTGGCATCCAGTGGGCCATCAACAACAAAGACACCGATTGGGGGAATAACGTATCTAGTCGTGGCATTCACGTCTTGTCCATGTCCTTCGGACGCGCTAGCTCGGCCGTTGGAGACAACAACGAAGATGGCACTACGGCCGAAGGTAATCTCGTCAATCAAGCCTCCGAGAGTGGTTTAGTCTGCGTGGCTGCGATTGGTAATGATGGGGCGAATAACGTAAACTCAGTAGGAGCAGCAGACACCTCAATCACCGTTGGTTGGCTAGATGACAAGAACACCATCGATCGTAATGATGACTCGATTAGCTCAAACTCCAACTATGGGCCAAGAACAGATGATGGTGATGAAGACTCATGGGATGAGATGAAACCGTGGGTCGTGGCACCGGGATCGAATATCAACTCTGCAGAGCACGCTGAGTCATCTGGGATAATTCCCGGTTCGGAAGTCAACAGGGCCGAAGACAAATACACACAGTTGTCCGGATCAAGCATGTCAACTCCAGCAGTGGCTGGACTAGTGGCGATAATGCTGGAAATTGGCGAAGTTCGTGGGATGCCGTTCATGGACGAGAAGATATATGATGAGCCCGGAATAGAGAGGTACGAAGCAATCAGGAGTTTTCTCGCAAGTGGCTCTGAGTTCAGGAATGGGTGGAGTGGGGACGAGACATGGGAGGACAATAGCTGGAACACTAGGTATGGATTCGGCATAATCGATGGTGGTGAAATTGCCAGCCAGATGTTCGGAGGGGGCGTAACCAACGATTCGGGAGGACCGCAATCACCTCAAGAGGGGCACTGGGTAGACATCGAGAGTCCTACGGCTTACTCGTGGCTTGTCGAAGGGGAGTCATACAACCTGCGTGGCCACATCAACGAACACGGTGAGAACAATGCGACAATTGAAGAGGTTGTTTCGAAAGTAGAAATGAAGTATAAGAAATCACCCAATACGCCCAAAGAGAAGTTGATTCTAGTCAACTGGACAAGAACGACAGGGATCACGAACTGGACTGTCCCCTTCACTGTTCCAAATCTGCCGGATGAATACTCCGAGGTCACGATCACAGGCATGGTTGCCGCTAGAAACGACATCGGCAGATGGAGCAACACGACGGAGTTCTTTTTCCCTGTCGGAATTGTCAATATTACCTTAGAGGGGCCAAGCGGACTTTCCGGTCTTGAAGGGTCAGTCGAGGTCTTCGGTGAGTTCCAGTCTATTGGAAACGCAACAATCCAGTGGAGGATCGATAACGAAGACTGGCAAGATGCCACCCATTACCATGATGGACGATGGACAGAAGATGATAGAGAGGGTCTGAAGCACTCTTCATCGAATAGAAAGGGCGATGGCAGTAGTGACCCAGATTACCAGGGACACGCATACTGCACCCATATGTTCAGGGAGACAAAAAGGACATTCGTAACCGATGAATGGATCGTGAGCTGCCAGGATGACGATCGTGGATGGACTAGTTGGAGCTTCGACTGGGACACGACCCAATACAAGGATGACGAATACAGGCTCTCAGTTCGAATAGTCAGTGCCGTGGGAGTCTTCTCAGAGGAATTACGAAGAGTCGTACAAATCGACAATGTAGAGCCTATGCCTGACTTGCTTTTCGTTAGCAAATCGGTTTCAGTGCAGGAATTCGGTATTCCAATGCAAGAGTCATACGTCAACACATTCTTGGAAGTCAGGGCCACGATTAGGAATACGGGAGACCAGGCTGCCACCGATGTTGGGATTATTCTGGAAGAATGGGGGGCGAGACGGGACGAATACGTGATTGCAAACATAGATTCCGGGCAATTTGTTGAAGTTGTCCTTTACTGGAATCCCATGGACGCAGGGGATTCACTTCTAACCATTTCAATCGACCCACTGAATTCGATCCAAGAGTTGGATGACAACAACAACGACCTCTCAGGAACTTTCTCTGTTGCTCCGAGGCCTCCGGGAGTCGATCTTGCAATCAGGCCAGGTTCAATCTCAGCAAATACCGTCTCGAGTCCTATTCCTAGGCCGGATGAATCAGCTGTTGTCGAAGTGAGAATAGACAACCTAGGATCGCAAGACGCTATCGAGGTCTCGGGGACCCTAGAGGTGATGACAGAAAGAGGATGGGAGATGATTGAGAACTCCACTACCCCCCTTGTCCTGGGTGGATCGCATTCGATGATATCTTTTTCCTTTGCCCCCAATATTTCCGGACCAATAGAAGTGAGAGTGAGTGTTTTGCAGGAGGGTGGCGGGGACAATGACTGGTCGGACAATGTTCGAATAAAGACCCTACTAGTTGACGGCACAACTCTATCTGGACCTAGGGAAGCAGATCTCAATCCTGGTGAATCACCCGTTGCAATAGTCAGCTTAGACAGTGAGGAGGGAGACGACCTGATAATTGGGGAGAAAGAAGGCACCCTATTGATGTACAAATTAACCGAAAGCAGGACCCTAGTCGAATGCAATAACGTGATCGAGGAACGATGGTCTGGGGATGTTTCCGTTTTCGGTACCGACGAGGGCTTCGCACATATTGTATGGACAAGGCGTTACATGGGACCGGACTGGTTCCTAATGCAGACCCTAAGTTACTCCACCATCGACTCAAGTTGTAGAATCGCCCCTGTTCAGGACTTGCTACCGGGAATACCGCTTTCCGATGGCAAGTACTGGGGAGTGGACATGGATGTGAGAGATTCAGAGATAATTGTTTCTGGCTACCACAGAGACGTTTTCAGTGGTGGTAGTCTCGATGATAAGACTAGTATTTTCCTCCTTCACACAGATAATCCACTCTCCTCCGATGATTGGGGCCTGCAAACGGGCATCATAAGAGACATTGATGCTGATCCGGCACAGAGGGACCCATTATCGGTCGAGTTCGGACATGAACAGGCTCATATCCTGTACCAGACAATTAGAAACGACACCACTGGAAAGGATCGACTTGGTGTTTGGTACTCTCATGGCAAGATCGGGCAGGAGAACTGGGCATACCGAAAAGCGGTGGGAGACGAGGCATCGCTCCCGATTCTGACCGTGATCGAGGATGAAGATAGCGATACTTTGGTCTCGCTATGGAGGGAAGGGGGGCCGCAGGACTCGGAATTGGTAGTATTTGTAACCGATTCAAATTTCAGGGCCAATGATGGCATGGAAACGAGGATTCAGGCCAGAGGGATGGCAGGAATAGGCGTAGTTGAGTCCGAAAGGGGCATCCAAGTGCTTTTCGACAGAGTTGGAGCCAGTGGACCGCAAGTCGAGTACGGACTAATTGATATCGAAGAAGGCTGGATAGGCCTCTCTAATACGCTGGTTCGGGGCCAATACAAATCGATGGATAGGTCCGATGATTCCGGGGAGACGATGATGATAGTATCTTCATCAAATGGTTGGCAAATCAGGACCTTGATAGATGATGGTGCGTCCAGAGGGGGCGGGAGCCTATCTGACCAACTCAGATCATCTCTCGGCTTGGACCAAGAGAGTTTCGAGATACTGGTAATTGGGGTCGCACTGGCGGTTCTAATTCTTGGAATGGTTACACTAATCGGGCTTTCGGCACAAGGTGTCAGATGGGCCGGGAGAAGAGGTTCAATTGACAAGGATGCTAATGTGTTGATGGAGGATGACGTAGTAGATCTGGTTGATGAAACAGATTTCTCGATTGGGACTGACGAGGTCGAGATGATTGGAGACTCCCCTGAGGAAATTGGTGAAAGTGGTCGAAAATCCAGAAGGGAGAGAAGAGGCAGGAGGAAATCCGCCGACGTATTAGTTTCAGACTCTATGGACCTTGAAACCGATGTAGTTGAGTTGGAAATTCCCGCCCCCAATGCTCCGATGACAATCCCCCTGAACGGTCAAGTTTCGTGCTTCGGGTGTGGGAGCAAGTTCGCTACCGGGCCAGGCATCACATCAATGAAATGTCCAATCTGTGACTCAATAATAGAACTCTGAGGTGAGTAATGCCCCTAGTTCTACTCGCTTCGGCTTCCGAGAGAAGGCGTGCGCTGATGTCAGAATTATTCGGGGGCGATGTAAACGAGTTAATTTTCTCCACTTTGGAAGAGGGCGAACCGGAGCCTTCGACGGGAGTTGGAGTTCGTGTGCAAGTCGAAACTTCTTGCCTGCAAAAGGCAAGAGCAGCTGCCTTGGAACAGGGTACTAGGGTCGATTCAATTCCCAATCTAATTGTGGTTTCCGATACTCTGGTGGAGGATCCCGACGATTTCCTTGTAGCCTTGGGAAAGCCGAAGGACAAAATGTGGGCTGCTTCTACCCTGATTAGGCTCTCAGGAAGAAGGCACAAAGTATGGTCATCCACTGCAATAATGACGAGAAATGGCGCTGGGGTGGAAGTTGGCCTTGGGTGGCAAGCGAAGGTGTGGACGGACTTCTCGATCGTTGAATTTGGCGAAATTGGGGGGAAGGTCATGGAGGATCTGATTGTAAGCGGATCGTGGATTGGGAAGGCCGGAGGGTACGACTTAGCCGGAAAGGCTGGGTCGTTCTCAAGTATTATTGAGGGAGAGGAAGTTACCGTTCTAGGGTTCGCCACTCGTGCGGTTGAGGAACTCAGAGGGATGCTATCTTAGACAAAGGTTACACCACCGAACTTCAAAACGAATTCGCGCTGAATCTCGCCGAACCAGTCAAGCATGGATGAGTCGAATCTTACAACTCCGACCTCATCATCAGCCAATAAGTCATCTTGGATACCCTTGAGGGTACCGGGGGCCGCCCCACAGGAAACGCATGCACCATCGAGACCGATTACCAATGAAAGGATTCTGTGTCCGTCATTTCTAACCTCGATTTCCCCTCTTGCGACGACCAAATTTCCCCCGTGTCCTTCCAGCGCCGCCCTGACGGGCCCTAGTCTTGCCATCAGCGCAGGTACCAAAGAAGGGTCTCCCGATTCAAATAACTCGAGAATCGACAACGAAGATAGCCTAGAAATTTCGTTTGGATCATTTTTCTCGGATATCAGACGTTCGGCTTCGGCCTGAATGATCTCGTGAATCTGTAATCTATACTTATCCTCAAGATCTTCCGAGGCCCCTATTCCAGTGTCATCCGCCTTTCTCACACTAATGCGTAAACGAGATTCATTATAGGCTCATCTAACGAAGGGAGATATTGAATAGTCAGTTAGTTTCGGTAAGGGTGAAGCATGACTGAAAAGACGCCGCTGCTAGAAATCAATGACCTACATGCAGGCATTGGCAGAAATGAAATTCTGAAGGGAATTAATCTGAAGATTGGCCAGGGGGAGATCCATGCAATTATGGGGAGAAACGGAAGTGGGAAAACGACTACTGCCAATGTGATAATGGGACATCCGGAATTTGAAGTCAGCAAAGGAGAAGTACTACTAGAAGGGAAGAACCTCCTAGAAATGGAGACTTGGGAGAGAGCTCGCAAGGGAGTCTTCCTTTCCTTCCAGTATCCACAATCGGTCCCAGGACTTCAGGTTGGTAATTTCCTCAGAAAGTCTGTTGCTAGCACCAGGGGCGAAGACGAAGCCAAGGGTCCTAACTTCAGAGAGAAGTTGAGAGAATCCATGAAGGCGTTGGACATCCCTCGTTCATTCATGGCCAGATATGTCAACGATGGATTCAGTGGCGGCGAGAAGAAGCGTTTTGAAATCCTACAAATGATGCTCCTGAGGCCGAGGCTCGCTGTTCTCGATGAAACCGACAGCGGCCTAGACATTGATGGGATCAGGGCAGTCTCAGAGGGAGTGAATGGCGCAATCAGAGGCACGGAGTCTGGGGCATTGATAATCACACACTACTCAAGAATTCTGGAACATGTCCAACCGGATATGGTTCATGTCCTATTGGATGGGAGAATCGTATCAACCGGAGGTCCTGAACTTGCAACGGAGCTTGAAGAGAAGGGTTACGAATGGCTGAAAGAAGAGTGAGGTAGCGGAATGGCGGAAAATAATGATGCTAGGGAAGCAGTGGGTGAGTACAAAGCCGGATGGCATGATCCTGAAAAATCAATGATTAGATTCGACTTTGGCCTTTCGGAGGAAGTAGTAAGAGAAATCTCCAAACTAAAGGATGAACCTGAGTGGATGACCGAAATCCGAGTCAGGGCCTTCAAACACTTCTCAAAAAGACCTATGCCAACATGGGGCAACACGTCGATGTTAGAGAAAATTGACTTCGACAATATCTGCTACTACCTAAGATCATCTAATTCAACCGAGAAAAACTGGGATGACGTGCCAGATGACATCAGAAATACATTCGAAAGGCTGGGAATACCTGAAGCAGAGCAGAAGTGGTTGTCGGGAGTAACTGCTCAATACGAGTCAGAGGCAGTTTACCATAGCATCCGCGAGGATTTGGAAAAGCAAGGGGTTATTTTCCTAGACATGGACAGCGGGTTGAAGGAGTACCCGGAGATTGTGAAAAAATGGTTCTGCTCCGTCGTGCCATTTGCTGATAACAAATTCTCGGCACTAAACACTGCAGTATGGTCGGGGGGTTCGTTCATCTATGTTCCAGAGGGAGTTCACGTTGAGATGCCAGTGCAGGCATATTTCCGAATCAATGCGAAGAATATGGGACAATTCGAAAGGACGCTGATAATTGCTGACAAGGGGAGCAGCATCCATTACGTCGAGGGGTGTACGGCGCCTTCCTACTCAACTGACTCACTCCATTCCGCAGTAGTAGAATTGATTGCACTTCCGGGTTCACACATCCGTTACTCAACAATCCAGAACTGGAGTTCCAATGTTTACAATCTAGTCACAAAGAGAGGTATAGCCCATGAAAAGGCGAAAATCGAGTGGGTTGACGGAAACATCGGAAGCAAACTTACCATGAAGTATCCCGCTGTTATCCTTAAGGGTGAAGGGAGCCATGCAGAAGTAATTTCTGTTGCATATTCAGGGAAGGGGCAACATCAAGATGCTGGAGCCAAAATTCATCACTTGGCATCGAACACTACTAGTAAAATTCTCTCGAAGAGCATTAGTAAAAATGGCGGAAGAGGGTCTTACAGAGGTATGGTCACAGTTTCTCCCAAAGCGAATAACTGCAAGCTGAATGTCGTCTGCGATGCTCTGATTCTAGACGAGGGGAGCAGGTCTGACACATATCCAACGATGGAAGTTGCGAACCCAACAGCGAGATGTGAACATGAAGCGAGTGTTTCGAAGGTCAGCGATGAACAGTTGTTCTACCTTATGAGTCGTGGGCACTCCGAGGAAGAATCTCTAGCAATGATTGTCAACGGTTTCTTCGAACCTTTCACAAGAGAGCTACCAATGGAATACGCAGTGGAGTTAAATCAACTAATGGCTCTTGAGATGGAAGGAAGCATAGGTTGAGATTGATGATGGATTCTGCCTCGAGATATCACAGTCTAGGGAAGCCAAGCAGAGCGAATCATCTGTGGAGGTACACACCCTGGAATAAAGTTCACCCCACGGGTGACATTTCGGAAATTCCCCTCCTGGGAAAACCGAAACTTAGTCTGAGAATGATTGATGGATCGGAACCACCTTCTGGAATCAGGTTGGAACAAGGGATAGGAGAAGACATGGATTACTCAATGGATAATTCGCTGACTAATGCCTTCCTCCATGCTTCGGCAAAGTCATCAGAATGGAAATTGGTGGCAGACAAAGGATTCTATGCGAAAAAACCAGTAATTCTAGAGATTGAGGTTGGTGATTCGCCGACGATTGCGCACATTTCTCTGGATGTTGGCGAGATGTCGGAGTTTGAGTTGATTACCAGGGTTACTGGTAGCAACGAATGGTTCGGACTACTTAGGACTGGTCAGATCGGAAAGGGTGCAATCCTGAATGAAATCTTTCTCAGTCTTCAAGAAAGTGGCACCTTAGTGCGTTCTGATGCTATAGCAATTGGCCGGGATGCACAAGTGAGAGCAGGGACAGTATCATCTGGCTCGGAGAGAACAAAATCCGATCTCCGGTACTTTCTGAGAGAACATGGCGGTAACATCAGAGTACTGGGCTCGATTCTGACTACAGATTCAATGCACTTGGATCACCACATCGAAATCCATCACGAAGCCCCAGAAACTTTCAGTCGACTATCTTGGCACTCTGCATGCGGAGGTAGGAGTAGAACAATCGGCACTGGAATGCTGACCATCAGGGAAGGATCCAAAGGAGCAGATGCTGCACAGATTTTCCATAATCTCTTGCTCTCAAAATTTGCGGAGGCTGATGCAATACCAGAGTTAGAAGTGTTAGAAAATGACGTCGTTGGGTGTGGACATGGAACTGCCAATGGACCATTAGACGAAAAGCAGTTGTTTTATCTCAAGACCAGGGGTTTCGATGAAAATGGGGCCAAGAGAACCTTGATTGCAGCTTTCCTCAATTCGACACTCTCGGAGATGGGGGGGGACGAACTACACGGGTGGCTAATAAACAATTTAACACTCAGACTTGAGTCCATAAATTCATGAATAAATGGGATTGCTTAGACAGGAAGTAAATTAGTGACATCTATGAGGACTGCCATTTCAGATGCAAATGTGATGTTAATGCTTCAGAAAAATGGCTTGCACGATAGGAGTCTTGAGAACAAGGTCTCCAGAATTCTGGGCGGAGTCGCATTTGGATTTCTGGCATTATGCTTCCTATCTCCCTATTTGCTTCCTTCTGATTCAGTTCCAGAACTCTCGGGGCGTGCGAATGCAATAGATTATGCATTCGAAAGTAGTTGGGGAAATCAAGGACACGGAGAGAATGGTTCTGTTGGTCATGACCAGGATCTTCATGGCGGACTATTTGCGTGGAGTGAATTGAATCCAATTTGGGCTCTGGCATATGGTTTTGGTGATTTGAATTGCCATCAGAAACATGAGAGATCGTGGGAAATTAATGGGAATCAAATGCCAGTATGTACAAGAGATATCGGAATTTTTCTGGGATTTGCCATTGGTTGCTTGTTCTTCGGCCTAAGAGGCTTCAACAGGTGGACTGTCAGGGATAGTTTCCTTTCGGCTTTCCCAGACAAATGGCTCACCGGAATTTACGAAAGAGACATGAGGATGATTGCGATGCTTTCGATAATGGGAGTGGGGATTATACCGATGGGCGTAGACGGTTTCACTCAATTGCTTTTTGATTCATACGAGTCTAACAACTTTCTCCGGATTGTGACTGGGTCAGGATCTGGATTCGTCGGTGGTTGGTGGTTCTGTTCAGCTTTCTCCGCCAGACCCAGGTGCTTTCGGGAGGCAGTAGATGTCGCCCTCCCTGCAGGTTCTAGACTAGTCGTCAAGTGATCTCATTTCCCCATCCACCAATCAACCAAGGATTCGATATCCCTCGGGGGGGACATTCCTTCGGAGCCATGACCTAGGAGCGACAAACGTGTGGTTGTGTCCACTAATGCACGTTCGAAACGACCAGATTTGGCTATCTGCCCCATGCAGAAGCGAATGTGAGTCCCGGGATTGAGTAACTGCCATTTTCTGATTGCCTGCCTGAGAGGCCAGATTGCAAGAATGAGACGCCCGAATGCGAAGTATTCCTCTCGAAGTTGTGACTTTGGGACATCTCGCCCGACTAGATTATTCCTTCGATAAACCCAACCCAATTCATTGAGGAACTTGATGATCCTCTGTGTGTGCCTCTTGGATACACATCGAACTGGGCCCATTGCAGCCCTAAGTTCGGAGATCTCGGCCGAGTTGATCAGAGAAAGAGTCCCACAAACAGAAGACATTGAGTGGTTTAGGATGTTAATCGGATTATTCTGACGATTCTGGGGCCCTTCTATTGAAGAGAGGAACTTTCGGTGGCTTTCCTGGGCAGATTTCAGAATTTTCCATGGTGCCTTTCCATCCAACCAATCCAATTTTGTCTTTGCTGGGGCAATCCCAATGTCGGAAAGAGTGCTTTGATTTTGTGATTCTCGGACCAGAGATCTAATTTGGAAATGATCGACTTGTTCCATTTCAACATTAATTGGATTTGGTCTACTATTCATGAAAGAGCGGATTGCCTCTTTCAGAGAATTGCGGAGTTGATTCGGAGTCCCCTCGTTTGAAATTGGCCCCAATATTGCCCCCATGTCAAAAGGGGTGGGCATTTCCAAGCCCCCAGAGAGTAGTTGCCTATACCCCTCCCTTATCCGAATTTGTAATTCTGACGTCTCAAAGTACTCTTCCTTACTAGAAAGTCCCCGGAGTGTCCCTTTTCTGATCCTCTCCAAGGCGATTTCCGGATCACAATCCACCCAAATGCAGAGATCCGGGATTAGTGCTGCCGAGTTCATATGGGCAGTTCTCTCCAGACCGATTCCACCGACTATACCCTGGTAAACAAGAGAAGAGTGGATATTCCTGCCGCTGACTACGGCCTTCCCTTCTTGCAGACGCGGTAGAATCCAACCATGTGAGTGATCCAGTCTATCTGCAGCAAACAGGCCCGCCTCCTGCTCAGGAGTTAGTTTCTGCCTCCTCACTGATTCTATTGCCAGTCGACCTAGTGCGTGTTCCCTCCGAGGTTCGGCAGTAGCCTCAACAGAAGCGAAGCAGAATTCTGACTGTAGAACCTCATGCACTATCTGTGTTGCTAGGCCCTTTCCACTGCCATCCCCGCCTTCAATTGAGAACAGATACATGCGACTCTCTCGATGCCTAATGGCGGCTACCAGAAAACTGTTCCTTAGATAATGTAACTAGCCCCATTCCAATCAATATAAGAAGAGGTCCGATGAAAATCATCCCCCTGCTCCAGAGTCCTAGGAAGGAAAGCCACCACGATCTCCGGTAGCTATTCCCCCGATATGCCTCAACGCCGCCGTAGACTCCCATCATTCCAAGTAGAACGGTCAGTAGGGCAATTGCAGTAGCAATAGAGACCGACTGAGACTGGTGACTCTCCCCTCGCCTGTCAATTACATTCTCGCCGTTCCCTTCGGACATAGTGATGGCGATCTGAGCTTCATCCCCTGGGACGAAATACAGCTTTGTCGTATTGTTCCCGGAATGCGTAAAAGACAACAGAGCAGGTTCTCTACGGACTTCGGGTATGGAGAATCTCCCATTCGAATCTGTGAACGTCTCCTTGCCCGTGGTCGCACCCTCGACGGAAAGAAGCCTCACCCTCACTCCTTCGATTGGCTCCCCACCGGAGTCGTTTCCAGATAGTTCAGAGATGACTATTCCGGATACATCGGAATACTCATCGGATGCGTCTCGGGTGCTTGAGAGGATTTCGTCGGGATTCGCTGAAACGAGAAGAATGCCCAACTGAACGCCAAGTAGGCTTCCGATGATAATCAAAATAGCCCCTGCTACCCTAGTTGATGGCTCGACTGACATGTCGTCGAAGAAGTACTCGAGGTCAATCCCTCCCTCGTCATCTTCATCGGCCACGACATGTCCTAACGATGGGAGTCCTTGAAGTTGGGCGTTTCTGGTTCTTTCTTGATGAGGGTATTTCGAAATAGCAAGAATAACGATACGATAGTGATGACAGCAGCCGCTACCAAGATAGGGGATTCCAAGGAATCATCGGGACTCAGCATTTCCTCTTGGATTGTGAAATTTACCAAGTACATCTCCGTCCAATTCTTCCCAGTAATCCAGAATCCCCCAGAATCTTGATCAAATGCGATTCCATTCAAGACCTCTTCGGGACCGTTTCCCTGTGCAGAAGAAATTGAAATAGGGGTGGCGTAAGACCTCACTTCGCCGGAAGAAGATGAAAACTCCACAATGATGTCCTCCATCCAAACGTTTGCATATATCTTATCATCGACGCATTCCAATTCATTTAGGTTTGATACAGGTTCGCCATCCCAAGTGACGGGGAGGATGAAATCGGTTTCGAAGGTATTGGGGTCTCTGAATGAAATCTCAGAGGTGCCGTTGGATGTTACTATATGCTCGTCATTGTAACAAATCCCCCAACCTTCTCCTTCGAAACTGAAGCTTCCAATTATGCTAAAATTTGAAATGTCGAATTCCAATGCTATACCCTCCCTCCAAGTCAACATAATGATCGACTGATCCTTGACGGTTATCCCTTCTCCGAAGTAAGAGTCATCTATTGATACCTGCCTAATTACCTGCCCATTTTGTGAATCGATCTCACTTAATCGGGAATGCCCATAAAGACCTGAACTCTCGAAAATTGACGTTCCCTGTGCTTCCAGCCCTTGTGTGAAAGAAGAGGGATCGTGAGGTAATGTTCGCAATAATACAACTTCTCTTTCTTCGACAAATTGGGGATTTTCTGCACTCAAAGTATGAGGGGAAAGGAAGAGGAGAAAAAGGGCAAAGGGAACGATTGATGGCCCCGGGCTCCCTCCCATGTACGAACGATGCTCCATCGATGTTAAAATACGTCCTCGAGCAGTTTAGAGCAGATTGGCGAACAAGGTGCTAGTGATGGATGGTCGTTCGGAAATCAACGCAACCAGAAAGACTGTCTTGACCTTAGTTCCACTACTGATGATTTTCATCGCCCCTATTTTCTCTCCAGTGGCTTTTGGAAGCACGGGAGGGCAACAAAGAAGCTGCCTGAATACTTGGTCGGTAGACGATTCAGACAACATGACAACCAGCGACGGAACATTTTCAGTCACTGTTGAGAAAATTTCCGCCAATGCCGCGATTTTCGTGGAAGACGAGCAGATGGTTTCATCCACAATTCTTAATGACATTGTATCAAATTGGGAATCGAACATTTTTCCTTCCGTCACGAGCTACTTCGGGACCCCTCCTGATATTGATGACAACTGTCAGATAGAAATAGCGATTCTATCCATAGATGGACCAGGAGGAGATGAAGGATATTTTGAATCCGGAGTTTCATCGTTGCGAGAGACTCTATTCCTAGACATCGATGACCTTTCAGAAAGGAATCGAGTCATTGCACATGAGTTCGGGCAGTTGATTCACTACGAGATGGATCCTTTCGAATACATTTGGGTCGATGAGGGCATTGCGGGACTAGCTGAGTTCATTAGCTTCGGAACGTCCACAGAACTTGAGGAGAAATCGAACTCGTGGACCATGAACTCCAGCACCAGTTTAAGGTGGTGGGACGAGAGGGATTCTGATAGAGGTTCTAGTTTCCTTTTCATGTCCTACTTAGAAGACAAACTAGGTGGTCCGACTTCTATCAGACAGTTGGTCTCGGATGGCTCCCTAGGAGGAAATGGAATTGGGAACCTAGCTAGGAACCCCGGGCCCGGATCTACCCCCATAGGGACTTCAATGAGTGAGATATTTGCGAACTTCAGTGCTGCGGTAACCCTGGATAGTGCACAGGGCGCATTTGGATTCTCCAATATTGACTTGGTTGAAGACTGCTCTACTGGAGGCTTCTGCAGAGGAACGGCCAGTGTCGAGAACGATCAGTGGTCCGAGGCATGGCAATCGTCTGGACACTCAGTAGAAGGATGGGGGTTCAAATCTTTCAGGTTCACACAAGGTGATGGTTATCCATTGAGCATTATGGTTCAGCCGGACCGATTTGGTTTCGAGGGCGCCATTCTTTCGAAGGAGAGTTCTTCGGGAACTTGGACTATGGAAAGGCTGAGGATTGACTCAAGCGACGGGCGAGGGACTGGATTAGTACACGGGTTTGGCAATGCTACCTCTGATGTACTGCTCCTTGTGTGGTACAACTCTCTTGTTGATGACTGTGATTTCGACTTCGCAAATTGTGGTTTACTTTCGGGGGGAAATTATCCCTCGGGATCATTTACCGTAAGCGCAAGCCAGGTTACCAGCCCTGCAGAAGTATCGATCGATTCTATCACGGATTTCGATCGGGACGGCGACTCTCTGGAGGATAGCGTGGAAATTGGTATGAGCGTCAGTTCAAGTGCATTTTCGGAATATTTGTCTGTGGAATTCTCTGCTTTCACCAACAACACACTTTATGATTCTGCAGAATTCATGATTTCTGTAGGGAACTCTGAACCCGAAATACGCTCAGTATGGTTTACTCCGCCATTTTCCAGCGATTGGTCATTCACTGCCAAAGCAAGAGACATTACTGGTGAGTTGCAGGATATAGCCCAATCACTTCCTCAGGAGATTTTCAACATGAAACCTGTAGGTTCGGGGACAATCTCTTCCAATGAGACTCAAACTTGGACGCCCACGTACATCTTTGGAGGGGGATACGATTCGTGGGGATTCGGCTTCCAGAACGGTTCTTTCGGACACAATGAAACCCCGCAATCGTACATCTGGGACTTAGGAGATGGTAACTCTTCCAGCTTGAAGAATCCTATTCACTCATTCACTGAAGAGGGAAATTACGTGATTACACTCCTTGTCATGGACCAAGGAGGATACTTTTCCGAATCAGAGTCATGGGAAATCTCAGTAAATGACACCTCCGAGCCAATTCCAGAGATTTCGGTAGATGGATTGGCGATTCAGGATGAATTGACGGTGCAGACGAATCAAAGAGTGCAATTCTCAGCGTTTGGCACGTCTGACAACGTCCCCGTAGACAAATTATTGTTCTCGTGGGACTGGGGGGATGGTTCCACTGACACCGGAACTGGACTCTTCGAAGTTGGACACTCATGGATCGATGGTAGCAGCGAGGGGACGGTTTACTCTCTGGAGCTGATGGTTAGTGATGGTCGCCAATCATCACAGAAGACACTTCTAGTTACTGTTCTTAATAGAGAGCCCTACCAGATCTTCTCGGAAAAATTGGAGGCCTTTGCAGTGACTCCCCTATTAATGCCAGAGATATTCGAGGACGAAGATGGCATTATTATCGAATACAGATGGACCTTCGAGGGAGGGGTCAACTTAGACGGGCCGGGCGTCTCGCTTGCATCGGATTTCTCCGAGACAAGTTCGCAAGAAGCAAACCCAATCGTAAGCTGGAAGGATCCGGGGATGAAAAATGTGACACTGGAGGTGATTGATGATGATGGAAATTCCTCCATTGCACACTTGGAGGTAGAAATCCTGAATCAACGTCCAGTGGCACTTTTCGAACGGCCGCCAGATGGAGAGATCGGAGAAACTTACATTTTCAGTAGTTCCTCATTTGACCCCGATGGAGATACATCGGCACTATCTCACTACTGGGAGTTCTCGGATATGGATTCTCCCATAGAGGACACTACATCTGTGAGTAGGACTTTTTCGAGTCCTGGGCTCTATAGCGTTTCCCTAGTCGTCTACGACGAGAGGAGTTTGGATTCAGCACCGAAGACTTTCCTACTCTATATCGGAAACCCCTTGCCAGTCCCCTCCGTCTCATTCAGCTGCCCAAGTGACGAAAGTGGAATATTGTCAGAAATTCCTGATAGTGAGGGAGAGGTAGTCGCATGGAAAGTCCCAAGAACTGCGGATGGAGGAGCTTTCGTGGCCCCGGGCAATATTATCAGATTCGATGGCAGCGGTAGTTTCGATGCTGATCCAGAATTCGAAGGCATGACCTCCACGGACATTAACGACCCATATTGGAATGGAATTGTAGAATGGATTTGGGATTTCGGAGATGCTAGTCCCCCCTCTTCTGGGCCTCAAGTTTGGCATAGTTACGAAAGGTCTGGAGAGTACACAGTACGACTCACTGTAGTTGATGGTTTTGTAGGTGGAGACTCCAATACAACCGAGATGAAGGTCATTGTTTCTTCTGCTCCCAGGATAACGACTTCGAACCCGATAAGTACCGAGTATGTTGTTGTCGGAGACTTGGTTAATCTGTCTGGAGATGCCTACGACTTTGATTTGGAAGGGGGAATTATTGCATGGATAGACGAGGATGCCCTATTCGATAGTGACGAGGATGGGGATAGTACTAATGACAGGGATAATAATCTCACAGAATCGCTCGAATTTAGATGGGACATTAATGTCTTCGTGGATGAAGATTGCGTGACACTGGCAGGATGTGATGGTGATTCAAGAAATGACTGGATTACTCCGAATCAAACTTGGGCGAATCCCGGAGAAGTAAGAATCTCAATGACGGTTTGTGACGGAGTAGGCGTCTGTGAATCGAAGGACTTCGTGATAACGGTCCTTTCAATACAAGACACCGCCCCTCCAAAGACATTGTCGGACTTGACCATGGAGGATTTGATTCCCGGGAATGAAAGCGCGGGGTTACTTGCCCTGGTGGCACTAGTTGCAATCCTGGGATGGATGGTTCTAAGGGAGAGGGATGATGATGAATTGGATGCATTGGACAATGTCAAGAAGTATGAGGTCGATGAGATCGAGGCAGAGGGGGGGTTGCCGGGGATGGACCAACACCGCCCCCCTCCACAACCAAAATATCTTACTGCCAATGAGCGTACTAACAGAGAGTCAGGGTACGTGCGACCTATTAGAACGAGGCGAAGAAAGTGAGGAAGACACTAGTGGGAGGATTTTGGGCGCATGCCCTATTGGCCGGCATTCTATGTTCCGCCCTATTGGCATCGATTCCTGCCAGTTCTCAATCAGCAAACTGTGATGTTGCGCCTAGTAGTGACTGGAATCCCACAGAAGATCCCGGGAATTATCTGTCAGTGGGAATTCCTGGATATGGAAGTGGAATAATCTGGGACGGAGACACAATTGGAGATGATTCAGGCCTTCGGGCATTGGACAAGGACATCAGCACAGAATGGTCCGATGGGGTGTGGGATGGATTTCCCGGTATTCATGTTGAGAATGAGTCTGCGACGACAATCGCAATGATTCTGAAGCCGGGAATGAGATATACATTTTGCATTGACTTCTACGGTAGCTCGAAAGGAGATGTCTATCTCCTAACTGGCTCGAATCTGGAAATGTACACCGTTGATTTCTACTGCGATGAAGATGGATGGGACTTAATCTGCGAGGAAGGGGGATTGGATTCCGTCCCAGTTGAGTACAGAGATCTGTTTACTTGGGTCCCGTTCAGAGATGCGCATGCTTACGAGTCTGTATCTTACCAGGAGTTCTCAGTAGCGATTGACTCCTCTGGATCCGCATGGTCATTTGCTGGATTCGGTGGCTCTGAGGAACAAGTATTGCACTTGGTCCTAGATGGTTGGGACAACAGCCGCGAGGGGGATCATCCGGCTTCTGGAAACATGAGCGTAGAGGTCCTAATAGATGTAGAGGAAAGATTCAACCTTCCAAAGACTACAGCCTATCTCTTTATCGGGGCACTTCCCCTTTCATGCATAATCGTTCCACTAATCATCCATTGGAAATATCACTCATCTGCCCTGGGCAGAAGAGAGAGCGAAGAATTGGTAGAGGTTCCGTTCCTAAGAGACGGATGACTAGGAGTACCCTAGAACTTCCCATGCAGTCCTCAGATCTGAGGCGTTTATTCTCCCCTGCTGAGCCAAATGCCATCCGTTCTCGGTTGTTGCAAAGACAAGACTCTGCCCGAGAACTGGTGCGTGAATCCGTGCCCAATCACCTCCTGGGCCCAACCCCATCAGTGTAAAATTTACCTCGGAAGTCTTCAACTTCAGAGCTGACTCGAAAATCCTGAGTGCATCCTTTCTATCGCTTGTAGAATAACAGACTTTGACCAAGTGACCCATCTCCTGTGCATCCAAAACATCCTGAGAAATCTCAGATACTGAAGGGACCCCATTCAATGAGTGTAGGGACGCAAGGACTTGGGTATCTTTTCCCGCAAGTTTGACCAAATCTTCCCTCTTTGAGGGGGCGATGTCAAGTTCCAGATCAATCCAACTGGGTTTGCTTGCAATAGCAGCTTCGAGGACCGAGAATCTCTCCTCTTCACTACCTGGGTAGAATCCACCCTGCCTCTGAGATCTACAAGTCATCAACAGTGGCGCTTCCACGGAAGATGAAATTGTCTTGATTGCTTCCTGAAAATCGATAGAATCCAATTCCAATTGATTCACAATTACTTCTACTTCCTCTCTTTCCCCCTCTGGTGACTTCTTGAGTTTTCGAATTTTTTCTTCGGCGGTCCATAGGAGATCTAGTCGCACCTCAACAATGTCGGCCCCCATTATAACTGCCTTTGTGGCGTCGTTGGACATTTCTTCTGCAGTCCTTCCCCCCAGTGTGACGCATACCGAGGGCATTTGCATGTGAGAGGCCGAATAAAGTGGCCTGTTTAATCGTGTCGAGAGAAGAGAAATGCGCGACATCGCCACTTAGTCGAATTTAAGCCCGAATTACAGAGATATCTGCCCTACAAATGGAGAGTCTTATAGGCCTCGTCTTCCTAAGATGGGCGATGTGGTTTGAGGGTTCCCTTAGGGAACCCTCAATAAGAGGGCGATAATATGTCTAACGAATATGGTGCAGATAGCATACAAGTCCTAGAAGGCCTAGAGGCCGTTAGGAAAAGACCCGGGATGTATCTTGGAGACCCTCATGACGGGTCGGCTCTCCATCATTGCATTTGGGAGGTAGTTGACAATGCTGTCGATGAGCATCTGGCGGGTTATAATCCAACAGTGGAAGTGAATTTGGAGAGTAATGGCTCGGTGACAGTAATTGATCACGGAAGGGGGATTCCCGTTGACAAACACGCCGAAGAAGGAGTGAGCGCAGCCGAGGTGATCATGACTAAACTCCATGCTGGAGGGAAATTCGATAATGAAGCCTACAAAGTAGCAGGTGGGCTGCATGGAGTAGGGGTAAGTGCGGTAAATGCAGTTTCAGAGAATCTCTCGATGACGATATACAGAGAAGGCAAGGAATGGTTCCAAGAGTACTCAAAAGGTGAAAAGAAGAGTGCGCTGAAGTCTGTTGGTGAATCTGATATTACGGGGACTTCGATAAACTTCAAGCCGGATCTGACGATCTTCAGCGATGTAATCGAGTTTGATTTCGAACAAATAAATACTCGTCTGAGAAGAACTGCTTTCCTGAATGCAGGCTTGCAGATTATTCTACGTGACCTACGAGAGGGTGCCCCGGTTGAGATCGAGCACCAGTACGAAGGAGGACTGAAGGAATACGTCCAAGCAATGAACAAAAACAAGGAAGTGATCCATGAAGAAGTCCTGCATGTTCTTGGCTCCAAAAACGGAGACAAGGGAGAGGTGCATGTCGAAGTTGCACTCCAATGGACTGATGCGTATTCAGAATCGATACATTGCTTCACAAACATCATCCATAATACCGATGGCGGGACGCATCTTTCTGGTCTAAAGAGCTCCCTGACAAGGACGATAAACGCATATGCACAATCAAGGAATTTATTGAAGAAAATTAGTGGCCTATCTGGAGATGATATCAGAGAGGGTTTGTCCGCTGTAGTTTCGATTAAGCATCCGGATCCTTCCTTCAACGCGCAGACGAAGTCAAAACTAGTCACTAGTGAAGTTGCCGGAATAGTCGAGCAGATTGTAAATGACAAACTAGGCGAGTATTTTGAGGAAAACCCGAACATTGCCAAGTCGATTGTCGAGAAGGCGGTACTAGCTAGCAAGGCAAGAGAAGCAGCGAGGAAAGCAAGGGATCTGACAAGGAGGAAAGGAGTCTTAGAGGGAGGTGGACTTCCTGGGCAACTTGCCGACTGCCAATCCAAAGACCCAGAGGAATGCGAGATATACATCGTAGAGGGGGAAAGTGCAGGGGGTTCGGCCAAGACCGCTAGAGATCGTAGAACTCAAGCCGTCCTCCCACTAAGGGGGAAGATACTGAACGTTGAGAGAGAAATGAGGAATCTGACTAAGGTATTTGGGAACGAGCAGATTCAGAGGATGATTCGGGCTCTGGGAGCCGGAGTGGGTAACGAAGAAGAGGGAGAGGGTACCTTTGACCCCAGCAAACTAAGATATGCGAAAATCATCATTATGACTGATGCAGACATAGATGGAGCCCATATTCGAACACTGATCCTAACCTTCATGTGGAGGTTCATGAGGAGAGCCATAGTTAACGGGAACGTCTTCATCGCTGCACCGCCCCTATTCTCGATATCCAGAGGAAAGCACTCCGAATGGGTCCATAGCGAGAAAGACCGAGATGAGGTCGTGAGGAGATTCCAGAAAGAGGCTCCTTCTTCGAAGATTGATGTGCAGAGGTACAAGGGCCTTGGGGAAATGAATCCCGATCAGCTCTGGTCAACGACTATGGATCCAGAGGCTCGGACGATGATGAAGGTGGAAATCAGAGATGCTGAGGAGGCCGACTCCCTATTCACAATTCTAATGGGTGACGATGTTCCGGATAGGAGATCGTTCATTGAAGAAAATGCGACAAAGGTGACTGCTCTAGATGTGTGAGGACTAATTTTGGCCGAAGATTTGCTTAGAAGAGACATCTCGGATGAGATGAAGGAGAGTTACATCAACTACGCTATGAGCGTGATCATAGGGAGGGCTCTACCTGATGCAAGGGACGGGTTGAAGCCAGTCCACAGAAGAATCCTATGGGGCATGTATCAGGCAGGACATACACATGAGAAGGGGTACAGCAAATCTGCAAGATCTGTTGGAGAGGTCATGGGAAAGTACCACCCCCACGGCGATCAGGCCCTGTATGACACTATGGTCAGGATGGCACAAGATTTCTCGCTACGTTACCCTCTGGTCGATGGCCAAGGGAACTTCGGTTCAATAGATGGGGATCCCCCTGCGGCAATGAGATACACGGAAAGCCGCCTCGACAAGTTGTCTCGCCACATGCTCGACGACATCAACAAGAACACCATCGATATGGCACCGAACTTCGATGACTCTGAGATCGAGCCGACGGTTTTGCCGTCTCGACTCCCCAACCTACTGCTAAACGGGAGTGATGGAATCGCAGTTGGGATGGCAACAAAAATCCCTCCGCATAACATCAGCGAAGTTGTAGGGGCAATAAAATTCCACATCGGGAGAGTGATTGAGCAGGATAGGAAAATTGGTCTAGACAACCCCCCGAAAATAGATGCTCTGGAATACATGGAATTCCTGAAGGGACCGGATTTCCCAACTGGGGCTACAATTTACGGAATTGACGGGATTGTAGACATGTACAGAACGGGGAAGGGCAGGTTCCACATTAGATCAGATGTCGAAGTCTTCGACGACTCTAGAGGCAAGAAGTTGGTCATTCACTCGATTCCATACCAAGTGAAGAAGGCAAAGATGCTCCAGGGAATTGCTGATCTGGTCCAGAAGGAGTCTGTAAAGGGGATTAGAGACATCCGAGACGAGTCTAGCAAGGATGGAATCAGAGTCGTGATTGAAATCAAGCAGAATGCCGACCCACATGCGGTTCTAAATCAACTATACCAGTCCAGCAGGCTTCAGGAATCATACTCTGCGAATATGATGGGGATTCTCAGAGGGGAACCTGTTCAACTTGACCTTAGGACGATTCTACATACATATATGAGACATCGAGAGTCCATTGTCGAAAGACGGACGAAACACGATCTGGACAGGGCAGAGGCCCGAGCACATATTCTCGAGGGACTGATTAGGGCTCAAGATAGAATGGGAGAGATCATAGAAGTAGGTAGGAATTCAGAGTCCAGAGACCAGTTCGAGAAGTTCCTAAGAGGTGAGGAAAAGTATCCGAAGATCAAGAAGTTCGACTTCTCTGAAAAACAGTCCAAGGCAATCGCAGAGAGAAGGCTGTATCAACTCACGAAATTGAATGTCAAGGAGGTTTCGGATGAGTTGGAAAAACTGGGAAAGGACATTGTTGACTATGAAGACATCCTAGGTAGCAGGAAAAGAAGGCTTGGGATCATCAACGACGAACTGGAAGAGTTGGTCCATAGACATGGTGACGAGAGGAGGACGAATATCGATCCGACACCCCTCTCAATGGACCGAGAAGACCTTGTTGCAGAAGAGGCAATTGTCATCTCACTCACACGGGACAACTACATCAGGCACTTGCCTGTAGAATCATTCCGACTCCAGAACAGGGGGGGGAAGGGGCTCAAGGGGGTTGCAACGAAAGATGAAGATGCTCCTTCAAAGATTGTAACATGCTTCTCCAAAGACAGGCTACTAATTTTCACTGACAAGGGGAGGGTATACGGATTGAGAGCATGGGAAACTCCCTCCGCTAGCAGATATGGAAGAGGGAGCCATATCAGAAACCTCTTGGGAGGAATAAGAGAAGACGAGAAGGTAATCTCAATCCTCCCGATGGACAGAACACTAATTGAAAACCCAGAAGGGCACTTCCTGATGTTCGCCACCGCGAATGGCAGGATAAAGAAGAGCAAGCTCTCAGAATACTCGAGAATAAATCGCAATGGCAAGTACGCTTTGAGATTCGCGGATGGGGACAACGACAACCTTGTCGCGGTTAGGCCTGCAACGGACACAGATCACGTTGTTCTTGTTTCTGCATCAGGGAATGCCTGCCGGTTCATGCCTTCAGAGAAGAAGACGAGGTTGTCTCCTGAGACCGGTGAGACGATTGCCACGTTCGTAGTTAGGGTCCAGGGAAGAGTCAGCCAGGGAGTATCTGGCATGAAACTATCAGGTAACGACAAGGTCATTGGGATGATTGTCACTGATGACTTTGATACTAGCGTCCTTACAATCTCTAGGCATGGGATGGCAAAGAGAAGCAGACTCGGCTCTGGTGAAATGCTGCCACTATCAGAAGAAGGAACGCAGATCTTTGACGAATCAGGCAATCCAATTCTCGAGAGAGACGGCTACAGGAGGACAAACAGAGGAACCAAGGGTGTTCGGACAATGTCACTGAGGGATGGAGATCAGATTGTAAGTGTTAGACAAATTCCTGATCTTGAGGATCAACTGTTCATGCTGACGGGATCAGGAATGATGATCAGGATGGTTTCCAGACAGACCAAGGAAACTCTAGGCAAGGTCACCAAGGGCACCAGGATTATGGAATTAAGAAACAGAGAAAGGACCGGATTTGTGGATGAGATTGTTTTCGTAGCAAGGCTCCCATCCGAACTGATCGGCACTGATGAAAGTCCCGAAGATGAGTAGGTGAGCAACCGTTCTGCTTAAGCACGAATCTCTGGTCGTGAAATTACTGCGGCAGTCGCATAGCCTGGCCATTGCGCTGGATTGCTAATCCAGTGGTGTTTCACCTCGGGAGTTCGAATCTCCCCTGCCGCGCCACCCATAAAGGGAGGATTCATCCACAATATTGCCCTCAGAGACTCGTGGTCGACGTCTGGGGCATTGTTGAAACCGCAGTTATTCTTATTTCCCCCCTAACGTTAATTGTGATTTTCTGGGCCATATTGAGGCACCTCAAATTAAGGCCCTCTAACGAAAGGTCATGGGTAAATGATAACGAAAGGATGGCAACTGCTGATTTCAGTGATGGAGAGGTTACCATTCGCAATGTTAGGAATTTTGAATGGCGGAGCAACAGAGATTATGATGAAAGATGGGTTGATGTGAAGATAAATCTGAATGAGGTATCGAAGATTTGGTTCGTTCTCGAATACTTCGATCCATCCAGGAGGCAAATGGCACATACCATAATGAGTTTTGAGATGAGTGACGGGACGAGGATAGCTTGCTCGATAGAGGTCAGAAGAGAGAAGGGAGAGAGATACCACCCGCTAAAGGGGTTATTCAGGCAATATGAGCTGATTTACGTCTGGGCAACCGAGAGAGACGTAATTGGCGTAAGGACGAGATGCAGGAAGAGTTCTGTGACTCATCTATTCGAAGCGGTAGTCCTTGGCCCGGGAAATGAGAGACGTCTGCTCGAGTCATATCTCAATAGAACGAACAAACTCAGTCGAAGTCCGGAATGGTACAACACGATTACAAATACCTGTACGACAAACATAGTCAGGCATGTCAATGAAGTATATCCAGGAAGAGTCCCCCAAGCAGTTGCAGTCCTCCTCCCCGGACTAAGCCCAAAACTACTGCAGAGGAACAATTTGGTCAGGATAAAAGGCTCAATTGAGGAAACGATGAGGAATAGCATTATCGATGAAAGGGCGAAGTCGTGGGATGGCGTTGTTGATTTCGGAGACTGGATTAGGGAGCAAGTCGGATGGGAGCATTCAACTGAATGACTCTGATGCGGTTTTGTGCTAAGCATTCAGCCGCTCGAAAATCCAGAAATGGTTCGATGGGCTCTGCCACCTTCAAAGAGTCATATGATTCGATGGATTGCACTGTCATCTCAATCTGAATCGAAGACTGAGTTGGTTTTCCGAGGAGTACCTGGCAGAGATATCGAGTCCATGGCAGCATGCATGGAAGAAATGGGGGCTTCGATTGAGAAGGAGCAAGGAAAATGGACCATTAATGGCCCTAGAGGTGGGCTATTATTGCCAAATGGCGTTCTAGATTGTGGGAATTCGGCAACTACGGCGAGATTTGTAACTTCGATTGCAGCGTGCTTGGATGGTTCGACAGAGATTGATGGGGATTTCTCACTTAGGAACAGGGACCTCTCATCGTTGACTTCAGCGTTAAGGGAGCTGGGGTGCGACGTCTCATCTGATCGTCTCCCCTACACTGTTCATGGACCGATCATCCCAGGTCGCGTTGACATTGACGAGTCTTTTTCGAGTCAGACACTTTCTGGGATTATCCTGGCTTCTCCGAAGTTTTCCGGAGAAGTGGTGATTTCACTTAGAGGAGAGGCGGTTAGTCGGTGGTATAGAGACCTAACCATTGAAACAAGTAGTTTGAGTGGTTGGACTGGGAAGTACGGTGAAACGCTTTTTCTAGACTCATGGGTGGTAGAAACGCCAGAAAGAGTCGTGATTCCCAGCGAGGTTAGTCTATTTCCCATCTCCCTGCTGTTCGACAATCTTCACGGCACAAAAAGCCTAGTTAATTGCCAATTTGGAGAGTCGCCGATCACAGATGCAATCGAAGAGTTTGAGACGATAGTTTCCAATCAGATTAGCCTTCGGGATGCTAGTGATATTATCACCCCATTAGCCGCATTAATGTCCATGTGCAAGGGTGGAGTGATTGTGGGAGCGTCGCATGCAAGGGGAAAAGAGTCAGATCGAATCAGGTCTACAATCAGAATGCTATCCTCATTTGGTATCGAAGTCGAAGAAGTTGAAGATGGTTTGATTATTTCAGGAGGGCAATGTCCGAACCGGCCAGAGAACCCAATTGACTGCGAGAATGACCACAGAATAGCGATGACGGCCGCAGTTCTAGCCACTAAGGTTGGGGGCGAATTATCCGGTCAGGAGATCTGTGAAGTCACCCATCCAGGATTCTTAGAAATGATCCTTGCTCACAACCAAGGACGGTGAGATTTTGTTGAGGGGGTATTGGAAGAAGAACTTGTGGACACATTTGCTGCTAGTTCTTGTTGCTGTTATCTGGGGCTCTACTTGGGCAGCTGGGAGATTCCTGAGCTATGGATTGGATGAAGATCACCCTGCGACACTTAGTCCTGCGACTTCCGCGTGGCTGAGATACGCATTCGCTGTTTCGGTATTCCTTGCTTGGTCGGTTGGAAGTAGAAGCAGGCCTCCGTTTCGATTCCTCCCTCCGGATCGGAAATCGTGGATCTTCTCTATTTGGATGGGCTTCCTAGGCACCATGGCTTACCAATTGCTATTCATGCATGGGATGAGTTGGACTGCTGCAGGAGATGCTTCCCTGATCATCCCAATGAATCCAGTCTTTACCGTCCTCCTAGCTGTACCGATGCTTGGTCAGAAGATTTCGGCTAGGATGTCTATTGGACTACTAGTTGGCATTGTTGGAGTCGCCGTGGTTGTGGGTTGGAGTCCGAACTCGGGAATTCCAATTGAACATAGAGTTCTGGGGGACTTGATGATACTGTTTGCGGCTCTATTATGGGCAGCAACGAGTAACCTGACAAAGATTATGCTATCATGGGAAAGGGGATACTCTTCGCTCGAAATCGTTGTCTGGTACTCCGTTACTGGGTGGGCATTGCTTTCTCCATGGATGCTTGTCGAGCTCTGGGGCTCGGCGCTTCCGGGACCCAGTTCCGCGGAATGGTTCACAATTGCGTATCTTGGCATCGTTTCCACTGTGCTATCATACGTACTATTCGCAAAGGGGATCGAATTGATCGGGCCCACTGCAGCCTCGTCATACGTCTTTCTGGTACCGGTTTTTGGAGTACTTGGCGGGTGGCTACTCCTTGACGAGGAAATTGGTGCCTCAATGATTCTGGGATTCGTACTTATTGTTGCAGGAGTGACTGAAGTGCAGAGAGAAAGCGAACGTCTGACGGCCAGTTCCAAGCATATCTGACTGCCTCACCGTTAAATACGGGGGGTCGGTGGCCGGCCAACGAGGTGATTGATTGGCACGCAAACCCGCAAAGATGTACAGGCAAATCAAAGGTCAATCCTTCACTAGGAGGGAGTACACTGGAGGAGTGCCGAACAACAGAATCCTCCGCTACCACATGGGTAACAGGAAGAAAGCAGAGACGGGTGGTTTTCCAGTCGCTCTTGAGTTGTGTGCAGATAATGCATGTCAAATCAGGGATTCGGCGCTCGAGTCCGCAAGGCAGGTAGCAAACTCAACGATCAGAGAAGATGCTGGACCAATGGGATATGCCTTGAGAATGCATACCTATCCTCATCAGATCTTGAGAGAGAACAAGCAAGCTACTGGTGCTGGTGCTGATAGGGTCTCGCAGGGGATGCGCTTATCCTTCGGCAAGAACGTAGGGACTGCGGCCAGAGTTCAAAGGGGGCAGACGGTGATTTCCGTCAAGACTGAGGCGGAAAACTACACTGCGGCGAAAGAGGCATTGAGAAAGGCTACCTGCAAATTCCCGACTCCTTGTACCATCAAGGTCGTACAGGGCTCCGAGCATTTGAAGGGCCTAGTGTGAGGCCAAGGGTACATGCCCCAAACGGACCCCTTATCCATATTGCAAGATTCTCTGAGAGGGGCGCCCATTATCTGGAAGGGCGAGTATCCATACTTCATCCACCCCATCTCGGATGGGATACCAAGAATGGAAGCAGAGGTCCTCAGAGCGACTAGGGATCTTATTGTGAGCATGGTTGATTGGTCGCAAATAGACCTAATAGTCAGTGTTGAGGCAATGGGGCTTCCTCTCCTGGCTGCTGTTGGGGAATCAACTGGAAAGCCCACGGTAGTTATCCGAAAGAGGTCTTATGGAATGGAGGGAGAGGTAAGAGTGGATGTTTCCACGGGATATTCCAGTTCAACTGCCTACATCAACGATATTTTCCCGGGTGAGAGAATCCTAGTGGTGGATGATGTCATATCGACTGGTGGCACTATAGAGCCTCTCCTTGAAGCGCTCGAGGAGATGGGAGCGGTTCTCCATGATGTTATTGTAGCCATAGAAAAGGGAGAAGGTAGAGAAAGGCTATCGAAAGAGAAGCCGCATTGGCCAATCCGGACGCTTGCCAGAATTGACATCGTCGATGGAAAGGTAGTGATTGTCCAGTAGGCATGGTGATCATGTGGACATGAAGAGGCATGAGTTCGAGCTCGATGATCTGATACAGAGGATCAAGGAGAATGACAACCGACTTGTCGCACTCCAGGTTCCAGAGGGCCTGAAGATGCAGGCATTGGAGATGATGGATGCCATCGAAGAAGAAACCACTGCTAGAATAATCCTTGCAGCCGATCCCTGCTACGGTGCTTGTGATCTTGTTCATGACAAAATGCAGCGCATGGGTGTTGAGCTTGTTGCACACATGGGACACTCACAAATGAACATTGATTCTGGAATGCCGACAGAATTCATCAACGTCACTTACGATGGCGATCCTGCGATTGATCCGGTTCTTCCGATACTTTCCAGGCATAGAGAAATTGCAGAGAGGCGTCTTTCAGAAGGATCAAGCGAAGGTGAGATGAGTGAGGAAGAAGCACAGGAGAGATTCATGGATGCAGTTGGGAGGATGATTCCTCTAAAGGGTGCAAAACTAGGTTTAGTGGGAAGTATCCAACACCTACATTTGATTTTCGATTACAAGGAACGACTGGAATCAGCAGGATTCGAGGTTGAGGTCCCAGTTGGTGGCGCGCGACTATCATTCCCAGGGCAGGTTCTGGGGTGCAATTATTCGGGAGACAAGGATGATATCGGGCACTACCTCTTCCTTGGCAGCGGCGATTTCCACCCAATAGGACTAGTCCTGCACACGGGGAAGCCGTTGGCAATGCTGGATCCCTATACTGGTGGTGCAGAGGAGATGTCTTTGGAGAGAATCGAGGGGATACTAAGGCAACGGTTCGGGCTCATCATGTCCTGTGATGAAGCTAAGACTTTTGGAATTCTAATTGGCGAAAAGCCCGGCCAGATGAGGAGGAATCTGGCACTAAGAATGAAGAGGAAATTGGAGAAGCATGGTAGGAAGGGTTACCTTCTAGCACTGGAGCATGTCGGACCTGAGTTAATCGATTTCTATCCGGTAGATGCCTTTGTCAATACTGCATGCCCGCGGATAGCGATTGATGATTCGATACGTTATGCGAAACCACTACTAACACCCTTCGAACTTGAGGTAGTACTTGGAGACAAGGAATGGGAATCTGGTTACAAGTTTGACGAGATTCCATGAGAAAAAATATCTCGGTCAGGGTTTCTCAGTCAGCATTGTTGAATGCGGATGTAGGAAATTACTCCTCTTCATCATCGTCGCCCAAAAGTGCTTCCCAGTCGAGTTCTTCTTCTGCTGTAATGAAGTAAAAGGCCCCCATTAGTGCTGCAATTGCTAATCCGATGATGTCTTGTGTGCTGAACCCAGTAACCGGTCTGAATGCGTCTTGGTCACCTATCCCTATGAAGTCAATAAAGAAGAACTTGTCACCACCAAATATAATTCCGGTCATGTTGACCAAAACGAAAATCAGCATTGAAGCTGCGCCAATCAGTAATCCCATTCTTTGGTTATCATCCAGTTCAACCATAGTATTCCTCATGCCATCCCAAGAGCAATGAGTTATTAATGTGAATGGTGAGATTAAAGCGATTCATTAAATTCAAATTACGAAAAAGATTTCAGATTTTTCTATTCAGAGTCTTTTGAATCGGATCCGGCACTGAAATTCAGGATTCCGTCGTCCATTAGATCCGCTACAATGTCTTCCATTTTCCTGCCGGTCTTATTTGCAATTGCTTGGTTTTCTATTCTAGATGCGTGGTCTCTGGCAGTTTTTGCCTTAGCTGCATCCCCTTCCTGATTCCTTACTTCCATAACTGATGCAAGACCTCTCCAGTTTTCTGGATTCTCCGCTTCGCTTGCTACCAGATCTTTCCAAATTTCTAGTGCCCCGCCGAAATCGCCCTCACTAGTTAGACGATTTGCCCGTTGAATCCTGTGTTCACTACTTTCGGAACTGGATGCCTGCTTCATTAGTGCCTCGAGCTCATCGTCTTCTTCAGAATCAGAGGAAATCGCATCTTGTGAGACGACGGTTGATTCTTCCGATTCTGTGTTCTCTGAATCTTCATCATCGTCTATGTCGTCGAAGTCGTCGAGGTCGGGGAGGTCGTCGAAGTCATCGAAGTCGTCGAAGTCGTCTGCTGTTGCTTCTTCGGAACCATTAGTCTTCTTCTCTGTGGCCTTTACCTTCTTCTCTGCGGCCTTTACCTTCTTCTCTGCGTCCTTGGCCTTCTTCTCTGCGGCCTTTACCTTCTTCTCTGCGGCCTTGGCCTTCTTCTCTGCGTCCTTGGCCTTCTGTGCAAGACGGAACGCAATATGCTCAGGAATCTTCTTTGCCATGAAAACTACCGAAACTGCGGAAATGAGAACTGCATTTAACTGTCGCCCAGACAGAAACAAAATAGAAAATAGAAAATTGTATGGTTAGTTTGCTAGATATTATGAAAGGGACTCTGCCTTTTCCTCACATTTCTTCGCCCTGCCATTAAGTCCGATTGAAGAGAAATAAGAGGAGAATGCATGCCATGCATCAGAATCGTAATGATCTCTGGAAATCATGATCTTGAGGTTATGCAATGCCGCTTCCGAATTGCCGCTGATTATCAGTTCCAGGGTTTCCTCAACACCGTGAGTTTCTCGCGGAGATTCGGTGGTCTCGGTTGCCCCTTCTTCCACGATATCTACCTTGCCATACTTCTCCTCGGCCCACAGAATCAGTTTTGGCCACTTGCCCTCGAACTTATCCAGTCGCTTTTCGATGCTCCCAAGCATCTTGTCCAACTCTTTTCCATCAAGACTAGCACTGAAGATGGCAGTCAGTTTACTGGCTGCGGCTTCACGTGACATCTCGCCCGGGTCTTCTTGGACGGGGTCTTCCTGCAGAACTGGTTCTGGCTCTTCCTGGCTATCTTGTTTGGAGTCTTCTGGCTTTCCGTACTTCTGCTCGGCCCACTTGATCAATCCGGCCCACTTTCCCTCGAACTTATCCAATCGCTTTTCGATGTTAGTGAGTGCCTTCTGCAGCTCTTTGCCTTCCAGAGAGGATGAGAAAATTTCCTCTAGCCTTGCTGATACTTCCTCTCTTGTTAGTTCGCCTGACATTTCCTCACCTCAATTATCCCAATGCACATGTTGGCTTTAACCCGCCGATAGTTTTCCTCACTCCTCCTCGTCAGGGAAATTTCCGGCCTGTTCAAGAGACTCAGACAAGCCAATCCAGTCCTTGTTCTGCTTGCCCTTCCTATGCGTGAGATTCTTCCACTTGTTGAAGGCGACCTTCACGTCCCCCTCGTCTAGAGAGGCTGCAGCGACGTTCATGGATGTTGCTGCTCCAAGCATTTTTACTAGGTTGGTAAATGATTCATTTGCTTTGACTGCCCCGCCCTCAATGTCCGTTCTCTGCTCTCTCTCTGCATCCCTTATTCCCCCCCATATTCTCTCGATGAAGTTCCGATTGTCTGGAATCGGGTTGAGTATCGCCTTGTCAACCTCTAGGCCCTTCCAGATTAAATATAGAGATAATGAGAATAGGAATGCGAGTTCTGTGAAATCGAGAATCCCCCATTCGAATGCATCGAACTCCCATGATCCGTCGTGCCTGCCCAATGAGCCTGTTGTCTTCTTGCCGGTAATGTTTGTATAGATGGCAGCAAATTTTCCCATCTTGTTTGCCGTGGACAGTAGTGCAACTAAGAAAACAATGACGCTGATGCGAATCGTGCGGATGGACTTTATTGCAATCAATTTCCTAGTCTTCTTTACTCCGAATTGGTTCATAATTGGCCTATGGGCCCATAGTGCGACCAACGTGTAGGCCAGAGAAGCCACTATCGCGTAATCTAAGAATCCAATTTCCAGATTCCCCCATATTTCGAAAGAGGCACCATCTGGGAACATTATCTTCTCCTTTCCCTCTGGGATGCTTCCTGTGCAAACTTCCGGTGAGATGCAATCGATGCGACTTGCCAGACCGGACCTAACAGCGATATCGTCAGAGAATCCGGAGCTATTAACGGACTCGAAAATTGCTAGAAATGTGACGCCTACTAGGCTCAAACCTGTTGGCTTCTTGAACACCCTCTTCAGCACCACGGCACTGCCTCAAGTAGCGCTGATGCGCACAAGCCTATCAAAACACCGAATCATAGAGGCTCACATGACAATCAGGGGGTTGTTAGTGGGCAAGAACCGAATATGTCTAAGAACATCGAAATAAGGAAGTAATCAATGGCGGACTACCTCGACAGGATAGGCGCGGGCAAGGTCCTTATCTCTAGGGAGCCTCTGTCTTACGATTGGACGCCTTCCGAGCTAGTGGGGAGAAAGGACGAGCTAGGAGAATTAGCATCGTTGTTCTTTGGAATAGAGAATCACAATGTTAGCTGTAGAGCCGTTGTTACGGGCAATGTAGGCTCTGGGAAGACGGTTCTGACTCGGCGGTTCTGCATGGATGTTGCATCAAAACTTGAAGGGAAGAGGAAAGTTTCCATCGCTCATGTAAACTGCAGGAGCCATCCTTCGACATCACAGGTTCTTCAGCAGATTGCGTTGTCTCTGGATTCGGGCCATCCTGAACGTGGATTCAGCCCAGGGGAAGTGATCCAGGGCGTTAGGCGTAATCTCCGTTCCCACGATAAGCACCTCCTGCTAATTCTGGACGAGGTTGATGTGCTAGTTAGGAGGGACAACTCCGACTTGATCTACAAACTACTCAGAATAGACGAAGATAAGGAGGGAGAGGGGACATTATCGCTAATCATGGTGAGCCAGGAAGATTCACTATTCACCCTATTCGAGGCAGCCATCAAGTCTCGTCTAGGAGAGAGCAATATCCTTCGAATGAGGCCGTATGGGGCGAACGAACTAAGAGAAATCGCAAGACAGCGCTACGAGGCATCTTGTAGGCCCAATTCCGTCAGCAACGAGGTCCTGCAGAAGATTGGTATTTTTGCAGAAGAATCGGGGGGAGACGCTAGGATGGCCATTGAACTACTAGATCGAGCAATAGGGATGGCTGAGAAAGGAGGCAGGAGGAAGGTCACAGAGGACGATGTTCTCCCGAGCAAGTTCCGCTCTGCCTCTGTGGAGCCGAATCAGGTTGATAGCCTGAAACTGCACCACAAATTGGTCCTCCTTGGGATTTGCAGGAGGTTGAAGAGGGAAGAGGAGGTCTCTAGCGGGGATGCGAGTAAGTTGTACGAGTTGATCTGTGAGGAGAACAACGAGGCGCCCAAGGGATACACGACATTCTGGAAATACCTGAAGCACCTTGAATCTGAGGGATTGATTGTTAGCAGGTCCTCTAGTACCAATCAGGGTAGGGGGAGGACCCGTTACATCACTATGCCAAACTCGGTTCCTGCGGTAATTGGGAGCAGGATTGAGAACGAGCTTCTAAGGAGATAGAGAATCGGACGACTCCGAACCGCTCTTATAGGGACCTTATGTCGGGATGCCGTCCGAGGTGACCAAATGGCAGGTGAGCAGTCCTTCAAGGCGGTGGTGAACGACACCAATCCGGCGTCTGCGGGCAAGTCCTTCGCAATGGACATCACAGGAGCGAACTACAACCATTTTCTGGGAAAGAAGATCGGAGACTCGGTTGATGGAATGTTCGTCGGGGATGGAGACACTACTCTAAACGGGTACAAACTGGAGATTACAGGGGGGTCCGACGTCACAGGAAGGCCAATGAGGCCCGATCTGGATGGTTCTGGCGTCAAATCGGTCCTCATCACCGCCGGAGTAGGCTACAAAGGGAAGAAATTCGTCAACAAGAACAGCAAAGAGTACCGCTACAAGTACGATGGCCTGAGGAGGAGGAGGAACCTCCGAGGAAATGTGATCAGCCAGGACACGCGGCAGATCAACCTCAAGGTTGTCGATTCTGGAAAGCGGACACTGGCCGCGATTATCGACGGAGAGGAAGCCGCAGTCGAACAGCCCTCTGGTGAAGAGGAGTGACGACTGGGGTGATTGAAGCTGACCAGAGCAATTAGCAAGCAGCCTGAAGTCAATATCGGCATGGTCGGACACGTTGATCACGGCAAAACCACTCTGACCCAAGCCCTATCCGGGACTTGGACTGATACCCATTCGGAAGAGCGGAAGAGGGGAATCAGCATCAAGTTGGGATACGCGGACACTTCATTCCACGTGACTTCTGAAGGGGAACACTACTCCAAGGGGAAGCACCCCGAGGGCGAGAAGGGCAAAGGGGACCTGTTGAGGGTCGTATCCTTCGTCGATGCCCCTGGACACGAGACTCTGATGGCAGTGATGATTTCGGGTGCCTCCATCATGGACGGAGCCCTGCTTTTGGTATCTGCCACGGAGAAGTGCCCTCAGCCACAAACAAGGGAGCACCTGGCGGCTCTCGAGATTGCGGGGATCGATAACATCGTAGTAGTCCAGAACAAAATCGACATCGTAAGCAAGGAGAGGGCAATGGAGTCCTACAAGGAGATCCAGGAGTTCATCAGCGGTACTATCGCAGAAGATGCCCCAATTATCCCAGTCTCGGCTCATCACGACGTGAATCTAGACGTCCTGATTGAGACCATCGAGGAGGCCATTCCAACTCCGGACAGGACCGAAGATGATGGAGGATTGATGTACGTCGCAAGATCCTTTGACGTGAATCGCCCGGGATCGAGGCCATCTGAGATCAAGGGAGGCGTGATTGGGGGCAGCATCGTGGAAGGGTCGTTCAATGTCGGGGATAACATACTCATCGCACCTGGGCGAAGGATACAGGAAGGAAACAAGACGCGCTGGGATCCTCTCAGAACCACAATTGAGGGGATTAAAGGCGGGGGTAAAGACCTAAAGAAGGCCTTTGCAGGTGGTCTTTGCGGGATTTCAACACCTCTAGACCCTCTTGCCACCAAGGCGGATGACCTTTCGGGCCAAGTTATGGCCAGGGAAGGAGAATTGCCCCCGATATGGGAAGAGTTGAGCCTTGATCTGCAGTTATTGGACAAGATGATCTCGGGGGACGAAGATGAGGTCGGAATAAGACCCCTGCAGCCTAACGAGATGCTGATGGTCAATTCCGCGACGGCGACCAGTGTGGGAACCGTGGCCAACATCAAGGGTAAGAAGGCGACCCTGAGCCTCAGATTGCCTATTTGTGCAAAGAAGGGAAGCAGGATTACGCTCTCTAGGAGAGTGGGTTCCAGGTGGAGACTGATCGGGCACGGAACCATCTCGGGCTGATCCAATGGTTGCAGTCCTTGTTGATGCATGTGGCTGGGTTTCCCTGATTGATGCCGGCCTGAATCTGGATATTTCGCTAAACGATGTGGTGGGGGAGGCGGAACTGAAAATCACCGCAGGAGTCAGGGATGAGCTTGATTCACTCGCAGAAAGACGCAGTGGGCTCCTCCTAGAACTCCTCTATGGGAGGTCGGAAGTAGTTGACTCGGAAGAAGGGCACACGGATAACGCCCTACTGGCCCTTTCCATACAGAACCGATGGCCAGTCCTAACCGTTGACAGGATTTTGAAGAGGAGACTGGTAGAAGGGGGTTGTTCGTACATCGAAGTAACTTCTGGGCCAGCTCTACGAATAATCGGTCCCTAGGGCAATGTGAACAGCCTATCGTCACCGTGACCGTCCATCAGTCCGATCCTCACGGCAGCATCTAGCCATGCATGGGCATAGTTGATCGCCCCGAAGGAACTGACCAAATCTCCTTCGGAAGCGAAATGCCTTGCATCAGCAGCATAATCATCACACATTCGGAGCATCTCATTGAGCCTCTCTTCGTCCAGTTTGTTTGATGTTGATGGAGTCGCCTTTGAGCGGGCCTCGGCAGTAAGGGATAGATACCTCTCAATCCTCTCCAAGGTGATTGTTTCAGACATTTTCAGCCCTCGCTTAGCAATTCGCCTGCAGCTTCACTCAACTTGAATAGCCTGCTCCTTCCTTCCTTCCTAACCGCGAGGATCCCTGATTTGTGTAGTGAATTGTAAATCTGAGAGAGGCGGGGCCTGCCGACCTCGAGGCGTGCCTGTATCTCAGCGTCGGAGGGGGAAATCTCCCTTGAAGCGGCTACTGAGACAACCAACCTCTCGGCGTCGTTCATTCTCCCAAGATGATATTGGTCGACAAGGTCTCCGGATTCCCAAGTAGGGGCCTTGACCACTATCGTCCTTTCCGGTTGAGAGGCAGGAGATTGTTCATCCATCATCTCTAGAGGATCGGGTTCTTCGAAGACATCTTCGGGCTCAAACACGGTCTCATTGGAGATTTCTGGGAGTGTCTCCTCTAGTTCTGAGTCAACTGTCCATAGCTCTCCCTCGGAGAATAATACCTGCTTCTCCTCGATAGATCTCGATTCCGTACTAATCGAATTGCGATTTTCCTCGGAAAACTGTGGTTTCCTTTCATTAGTTGGAGTCTCTCTATGAGGTTTCTCGGATTCCAATATTTCTGGCTCCTGAATGGGAGTTGAGTAGTCGGGACCTGTAGGCATCTGGTCGTTTGTTAAGCGTGACCTGCTTACTAGGCCTGAAAATCCTCTTGGTTGGACACTGCTAGGAGGCTCTGAACCCTCTTCAATAGACAGGAGCGTTCCCTCTTCTGGTGTCCATCCGGTGATCTTCCCGGGATCCTCAGAAATGGTTTCGCTGTATTCCTCCTCACGGCCCTCGTTGGCGGATTCTGGCTCTATTTCTTCCTCCTCTGGCCACATGTCATCTGGTTCTACGTCCCAGTCTTCATCTTCGAGCACCTGATCAGTGGTTTCTGGCTCTATTTCTTCCTCCTCTGACCAAGATTCCTCGATTTCCTCGACAATGTCAGTCTTAGATTCATCGATTGGAGTGACGAAGGGTTCTACCTGGGGCTCTTCTGAGGATTTCTCTGGCACAGTGGGTTTTACTGGCGGGTTCCAACTTTTTAGTGAAGCCAAGGTGTCTTTGGAGCCGAGCCCCCTCCTTTCGTCTACAAGATCCCTCAGGATTCCGATGACCGATCTAGCATTGCCGCCCGTTCGGGACATGATCGCTCCGAGCAAGTCGCTATTGATGTGCCATCTCTCAGGCGACATTCTACTTATCCTGAGGTCGCTAAGCAACTGAATTTGCTCGTGAGAGAAGGGCTCAACATTGGCTACTTCATCGAAAACCGCCCTCGTATTCTCATCCAGAGACATCAATTGGGAGTTGGAGACCGAGACTACGACGAGAGCCCTAAGCCGTTGCAAAACAGGCAATACCAAAGGCAAGAACGAGGATAAGTCGACATGCGATGGATAATCCAAAGCGACTAGGGGGAGTGGCCCTGGGGCTGTATCCAGTGTCTCCACAATCCTCTCTACTTTCTGGTGCATGCTCGGAGGAATATCGTGTCCGCAGAAGGTGATCGCAAGTTCGTCAAGGGCGCAATTAAGGGGATCATCCCTATGCCAATAGGTACCAACGAAACGATCGTTAGTCTGGGACGAAATCGCATTGATCAGTGATGTTCTGCCTGAACCCCTCTCTCCCGTGAGTAGAATCAATCTGGGAGATTGGGAATGCATATGCTCCTTCCACCTAATCAGAATATCCTCCCTTCCGACTATCTCGCTGACTCGGTTCCTCTCTATCGGTCTGGAGTCGAATGGATTGCCGCGCAGCGTAGGAAGATCTGACGGGGAAAGATCGCTCAACACCATAGGGCCCCAGCATCGTCTGGCATTCTTAATGTTCACGCATACTCACGCATACCAGAGTGCCAATTAACGGATCATTCTCGAATGCGGGGGCTCAGAATTGACAGATATAGGGGCAGTGGCTATTTTCTTATTTTCCAGTATTAACGCATTATTAACGAGTTAGTGAAGCGTTAACAAAGCGTTAACGTGAGGATTAACGCTTTTTTCTGGTGGATTTCAACTCGAAAAAGGTTAGAAGCCCGTTGTCATGCCTACAGTTTGAGTGCTATGCCAATAGAGAACAGTCGCATCGGAGGGTTCTACAAACTATCAGTTTCAGAGAGAAGAAAGCTACTCGCTGAGATTGCAGAATTGAGTAAAGACCAGATTGAAGCGTGGGCCGAGACGGGGGAGTTGGACGAAGAGGCAGCAGACAGGATGATCGAGAATGTAGTGGGCACGTACTCCCTGCCGATCGGGGTTGCGACCAACTTCGTGATCGATGGGTCCCACTATGCGATTCCATTCGTTCTCGAAGAGCCAAGCGTAGTTGCTGCGGCAAGCAACATGGCGAAGAGGTGCCTAGCGAAAGGGGGTTTCAGTTCGGATAACGATGATCCCGTTATGATCGGGCAGATCCAAGTAGTAAACTGCGATGACCCTGTTGCTGCTAGGGACTTGATCATCGCATCTAAGGTGGATCTTATTTCTAGCTGCAATGAAGTCGACCCCATCCTGGTGAAGTTCGGAGGGGGGTGCAGAGACCTAGCTGCCAGAGTAATTGAGACTGATTCGGGACCAATGGTAATTGTCCACATACACGTTGACTGCAGGGATGCGATGGGTGCCAATGCAGTAAACACCATGGCAGAAACGATCGCACCGATGGTCGAAGAAATATCTGGGGGAACAGTAATCCTCAGGATAATCAGTAACCTAGCCGTGCTGCGGCTAGCTAGAGTTAGTGCAATCTTCACCCCTGAGGAGATGTCAGACAGGGATCAGGATGCGGAGCAGGGCTCGGAAGTGATAGACGGCGTGATACAGGCATACCACTTCGCCGAGGCGGACCCCTTCAGGGCCACGACCCACAACAAGGGGATAATGAACGCGATCTCCGCTGTTGCCCTTGCCTGTGGCCAGGACTGGAGGGCAATCGAGTCGGGAGCTCACAGCTATGCCTCTCACGAGAGGATTTACGGCTCACTGACGAAGTGGTCAAAGGACAAGGATGGCAATCTGGTCGGATCCATTGAGCTGCCTATGGCAGTCGGCTTGGTCGGGGGAGCAGTCAGGGTACACCCTGCAGCACAAGCGAACGTAGCACTACTAGGGGTAGAGAGCGCGGACGAGCTAGCGAAGGTGCTGGCAGCATCAGGACTGGCTCAGAACCTCGGTGCACTGCGTGCCCTAGCCACTGTAGGAATCCAAGCAGGTCACATGAAGCTGCATGTCAGGAACATGGCAGTTACCGCTGGGGCCGAGGGCGAAGAGGTAGACAAAGTGGCATCCGTCCTTAGGGAAAGAGGTGGTCGGATCACTCAAGCATCTGTGATTGATGCCCTGGAAGAGCTTCGTTCTTAGAATCCTCAGGCTAATCCCCGGTTCCTAGCATCTTCTGCGGCAGCGTCTTTCCTTCCTTGCTCTACATCCACGTTTCTCATCAACAAGGTACCTATCAGGATAAGTACTGAGATGCTAAGAATCCCGACTCTGCTATCGAAAACCACCGTCATGAATCCATACAACAAGGGCCCTATTAGCGCGGCGACTTTACCGAAGAAACCGAAGAAACCGAAGAACTCAGCACTTCTGGTTTCTGGGACCATCTGTCCGAAAAGGCTCCTAGCGAGACCTTGGGACCCGCCCAATAGGGTACCCATAGCGCAACCCAAGAGTAAGAATTGGAACCCTACTGATAGGCCTAAGGGTTCCCAAACGTATTCTCTGGCAGCCTGAGGAACCCAATCCAGTTTTCCGTCACCTAGGCTGGTTGGGTGGTCAACTCCGATATTGGAAGAGGCATCCAATGAACCCCCTGAAATGCTCACACTGAACCTGGAATTGTCTAGTGTGGCGATGAATGACGAGATCTCTCCAGAATCAATGCCAGAAAGGGAAAGAATGTGAGTTTCTTCAGTCTTCTCGCCTTCTACGTCTCTTTCTACTAACATCCATCTCTTTGTGTCACTCCGATCATCAATCTCGATGGGCAGTACATGACTCCAAGTAGTGGCCCAACCCTGTTCATTAAACTCATCATCCTGGTATTCTAACTTCTGAGCCAGTTCGGGAATATTTTCATCCACCTGAACATTGTATGAACTAGATGCATCGTCCCAGTCATATCGAATCTGATACTCTTCATGAGACTCGAACTGAAGGGGTGCGAAGGCAAGGGCTGCAAAACATAGTACAACCCAACCGATCAGAGAGGCAGTCAACGCTTGTTTTGTCCCGATTCTCTCAGATAGTTTGGTGAAACCGATTGCAGAAGGGGCTGCGACGAACTGAATTGCTAGAATTGTCACCATTAGGTTTAGCCCTGTAATTCCCAATACGGTTGTTCCGAAGATTCCACCTAATGCGGTTACGGTATTGATGCCATCAATGAAGAAGAAGTAAGCGAGCATATAGATGAATAGTGTCCTGAATTTGTCAACCTCTCCTATGGTCTTCTTGATCTCCCTTATTGCTAGGGAGGCGGACTCCTTTATCCCCAATGACTCCATTTCGTTCTCTATTGGAGGTTCGGGGACCCAATTGAATGTCAATAGGGCGAAACCGTACCACCAAATTCCGGAAGTAGCCATCGCCAGTTGGGTGGCCCATTCTGCGTAATCTGTGATCATGAGAATCACAATGTGGATGACTAGTAGTAATCCCCCGCCCAGATACCCATATGCAAAGGCCAGATTGGATATGCGGTCCATTTCGTCATCTTTACCCATGTGGGGAAGGAGTGCGTTGTAGAAAACCCCAGCTCCGTTTAATCCGATATTTGCCAGTATGAACATTACCATTAGCCAGACCCATTGAGTACTGACTGGCAGAAGAGGGGCAGCGAAAAGAAGGAATGTTGATCCTGCCCCTACATATGTTAGGATCTTCAACCACCACATCTTGATTGCCCTGCGATCTGCAATTACGCCCAGAGAGGGGCTGATGAGTGCGACCAGCAATGCGGCCCCAGAAACAGAGAATGACCATATTGCATCACTAGACATTGATTTAGAAAGAACTGTTGTGGTCAGACCATTTGCTTCCAAGAAGAGAAGAGCAAACCAGAACGGTAGGATTGCTGTTGTTACGCTTGTTTCGAATGCTGATTTGCCCCAATCGTAAAATGCGTATCCTCTGACTGCTTTCGGGTCTGATGCTCGGTCTAATTCCACTGTCTCTGACATGTCTATC
>Ga0066850_10000028_pt1 | contig 69848 bp, 67 predicted proteins | sample ETNtaG_4_FD_67282 | JGI IMG/M metagenome (GOLD analysis project Ga0066850, IMG submission 67282) | Marine microbial and viral communities from oxygen minimum zone, Eastern Pacific Ocean - ETNP201406SV67 | ecosystem: Environmental > Aquatic > Marine > Oceanic | place: Pacific Ocean: Eastern... | reverse complement strand
ATCCGGTTCAGGCGTCGCAGCCTCAACAGATGCATCATCACTACTAGAAATGGAACTATTCGAATCATCACTGGAACCGCATGCGAATAGGCAACCAAATAAACCAGTCAATACAACGAGGAAAATATATTTCTTCAAAAGATCCACTATTACTTTTTTCGTTGTTGTGAGCCCCCCGCAAAAGGGTACACCAGATGGACGATTGAGTTCAAAATTCTTACACCCTGTAAATATGAGTGGTGGTGCGCCCCCCGGGACTTGAACCCGGAACCTGCGGATTAAGAGTCCGATGCTCTGCCAATTGAGCTAGAGGCGCTAAGCACACCAGCCTAGCGGCACCTAAAGCAACGAACTAAAAATTATTCCTTAATGAATAAAGAATCCATTGACAGCGCAAGATCAACGTCAAGAGAGGTAACTCCACCAGAGTCGTGCGTGCTTAAACGAACTTCAACCTTGTTATACACATTTGACCAATCAGGATGATGGTTCATGTTTTCCGCAATCAAAGAAATCGCAGTCATGAAGTCAAAAGCCTCAACAAAATTTTTAAAGACAAAGATTCGAAACAGAGACTCTCCGCTAATTTCCCAATCAGGCAAGAGATTCTGTGCGTCTTTAAGTTGGGCAGCGTCTAGAAGATTTTGCATAAGTTCTATTTTATTTGGGTGACCGAGGGGATTTGAACCCCCGACATCCTGGACCACAACCAGGTGCTCTAACCGAACTGAGCTACGATCACCGAGAACACGAATGATACGCCCAAATTCATGCACTCGGCACCTGATTTAAAGACTTGTTTAAGTAGTGTTTAATTTCATGACGCAAAGAATTGTGGTGATCGGCGGAGGAATAGCAGGAATCAGCACTGCACATTCCTGTTCGTTGATCGACTCCTCTACGCAAGTAACACTTGTTGAAGCCGAAAACCAATTGGCCTATCACACCACCGGGCGTTCCGCCGCTTTACTCTACGAAAACTATGGAGCGCCTTCTGTGCGTGGACTCACTCGCGCCAGCCTAGATTTCTTCCATAACACACCTGAAGGCTTAACCGACGCTCCGCTTCTCTCCCTTAGACCACTTATTCATGTTGGAACAGCTAAACAATCTGAACTCATTGACGAACTTATAAAAGAAGGAGCAGACGGCACCCAACCGACAGAAGAAATATCAGTAAAAGAAGCATTAGAACTCTTTCCTGCTTTAAATACCATTCATTTAGAACGAGCAATAGTGGAAACCGGAACAGCAGATATAGATGTCGCAGCTTTACATCAAGCATTCGTTAGAGGTTTCCGTCAACACGGAGGAGAGATAACTACTTCAGCCAGAGTTGATTCAGCTACAAAAGAAAGAAACGGCTGGAAAATTGAAACCACAACCGGAGAGTTAGAAGCAGATGTAGTAATCAACGCGGCGGGAGCCTGGGGAGACCACGTAGCTAAAAGAGCTGGTATTGAAACAATTGGGTTACATCCGAAACGAAGAACAGCATTTATGGTGAATGCCCCTGTGCTGGAAACCTCACAGTGGGCCATGCTTGATGACGCTGCGCACTCGTGGTACGTAAAACCCGATGGCCCTCAGTTGCTTTGTTCTCCAGCGGATGAAACTCCGTCAGACCCGTGTGACGCTAAGCCGCTTGAGGAAGACATCGCACGAGCAATAGAAAGAATAAATGAAGCAACAACACTCAATATTCGTTCAATCAATTCTTCCTGGGCCGGTTTACGTACATTTACTTCAGATCGATCCATGGTGATAGGCCCTGATCCAGAAGAACCATCATTTATTTGGTGCGTGGGCCAAGGAGGGACAGGAATCCAAACTTCACCGGCTGCTGGACAACTCACAGCAGAACTAGCGATTAACGGTGAGACATCAGAATCTCTTTCAAATTTAAATTTAGATGGTCTTCTACCCAATCGTTTACGAAGACCCCTGTAGCCTCAAGAGTGGCCCCTGTAGCTCAGCTGGATAGAGCAACGGACTTCTAATCCGTAGGCCGCAGGTTCGAATCCTGCCGGGGGCGCCAACCTAAACGTTTAGAACTGCTCTTCTTCAGTAGATCCAGTCAACGCCAACGTAGAAGCAGAACCTCCAGAGATCACCGTTGCTACGTCGTCAAAGTATCCGGCACCAACTTCACGCTGATGACGGGTAGCTGTATATCCAGCATCTTCCATGGAGAACTCTCTTTGTTGTAACTCCACGTAGGCGGTCATATCTCTTTCGGTATAACCCTGAGCAAGTTCAAAAGCAGAAGCATTTAATGCATGCCATCCAGCCAAAGTAATGAATTGGAATTTGTAACCCATCGCGCCAAGTTCACGCTGGAATTTTCCAATGGTTTCATCATCTAAAGCGGCCTTCCAATTGAAGGAAGGCGAACAGTTGTAAGCCAGCATCTTGTCTGGATATTTGGCGTGAATAGCATCAGCAAATTCACGAGCCTGATCAAGATCAGGAGTTCCGGTTTCACACCAAATCAAGTCACTATACGGGGCGTAAGCCAAGCCACGCGAAATAGGTGTAGCCATACCAGGTTCGGTATTAAAGAAACCTTCTGCGGTTCTTTCACCGGTTAAGAACGGACGGTCACGTTCATCAACATCACTCGTGATCAAAGTCGCAGCCAAAGCGTCGGTGCGAGCAACAACTATGGTAGGTGTTCCAAGAACATCGGCAGCTAAACGAGCCGCAGTCAAAGTGCGAACATGTTGCTGGGTAGGGATAAGAACTTTTCCACCCATATGGCCACATTTCTTTTCTGAAGCAAGTTGATCTTCAAAGTGAACACCGGCAGCGCCTGCCATGATCATGTTTTTCATTAGTTCGAAAACATTTAAAGCACCGCCGAAACCAGCCTCAGCATCAGCAACTATTGGCACTAACCACTCACGAGAGGCTTCACCACCATTTTCTGACCATTCAATTTGATCGGCTCTACGTAACGCATTGTTGATTCTTTCAACAACAGAAGGAACAGAGTTAGCGGGGTAAAGGCTCTGATCTGGGTAAACCTCACCAGCGAGGTTTGCATCCCCAGCTACTTGCCAACCAGACAGATAGAGAGCAGGAAGACCTCCTTTAACGTATTCAATAGCTTGACCACCGGTCATTGCACCGAGAGCATGAACATAATCCATACTGTGGAGTCGCTCCCAAAGAAGATCAGCGCCATGTTGAGCTAAAGAACATTCAGGTACGAGAGATCCACGCAGCCGTACAACATCAGCGGCTGAATAATCACGTTCAACTCCGGCCCATCTTGGATTCTCCGCCCAATCTTTTTCTAGTTCTTCAACTTGTTGGTTGTAACTTTTTTTCATGATTTCTTTCTTTCTGCTAGTTATTTTCTTAGCGAAAATGTTTATTATTTCAAAATCTTGTAAGCCGGAATAGTCAGAAATTCTTCAAAATCATCCGATAAGGCTAATTCCTGAAATATTTCTCGTGCTTCGTCAAAAGGCATCGCAGCAAAATTTTCTGCACCAATTTCTTCAGCTATGACTACTAGTTCATCAACGATTAACGATTTGACTAGTTCTTCTGTTATTGCACGGCCATCATCTAAAACTGAATTGTGATGAACCCATTGCCACACTTGCCCACGACTGATTTCAGCGGTAGCTGCATCTTCCATGAGGTTATGAATAGCGGCTGCTCCAGTTCCATCGAGCCAACTGGCAATGTAACGAATCCCTACATGAATGTTGGTTCGTAATCCTGTTTCCGTAATGGATCCTCCGGTTGCAGCCACTGAAAGGAGGTCACTAGCTGATACATCTACATCAAGTCGTTGCCTATCAAGTTGGTGTGTTTGTCCTTGTAGGACTGCATCAAATTCTGCTTGAGCAATAGAAACGAGATCAGGGTGGGCTACCCAAGTTCCGTCACATCCATCAGCGGCTTCTCGAGCTTTATCTTCAGTTACTTTAACTAGAGCGGCTTCTGTAACTTCAGGTTCACGCCGATTCGGAATAAAAGCTGCCATCCCGCCAATAGCATGCGCTCCTCTTTTATGGCAGGTGGCAACCATTAATTCGGTATAGGCCCGCATGAAAGGAACGGTCATAGTGACATCTGCTCTATCTGGAAGAATAAAGTTTGAATCGGAGGAGAATTTCTTGGCAACAGAGAAAATATAATCCCATCTACCTGCATTTAAGCCGGCTGAATGTTCACGAAGTTCGTAAAGTATTTCATCCATTTCAAAAGCGGCAAGAATAGTTTCAATAAGAACGGTTGCACGGATAGAGCCACGAGGAATATTCAAAGCATCTTGAGCATGAATAAAGACGTCATTCCAAAGTCTGGCTTCAAGGTGACTTTCCAGTTTCGGAAGATAAAAGTAGGGTCCAGCACCATTATCTAGAGCATCTTGAGCTCCATGGAAAAAAGTCAAACCAAAATCAATAAGACTCCCTGGAGCTGGCTGACCATCTATCAGAACATGGTTTTCATCTAAATGCCACCCTCTTGCTCTCACAAAAAGCGTGGCGATTTCATCGTTTAATTCATAGTGCTTGTCGTTTTGATCGAGTGACAGATTTCTACTGTAAGCATCTCTTATGTTTATTTGGCCGAGTACTACATTGTCCCAAGTTGGGCTAGTAGCATCTTCACAGTCAGCCATGAAGACACGAGCTCCCGAGTTGAGCGCATTAATCATCATTTTGCGATCCGTTGGCCCAGTTATCTCAACTCTTCGATCCATGAGTTGTAGAGGTTCGGGAGAAATTTTCCAGTCACCTGAACGAATCTCGGCAGTTCCAGCTAGAAAATCTGGATATTCGCCTTTAGAGATTCTTCTTTGACGCTCAACTCGATTAGCAAGAAGTTCGTTTCGGCGTTCTCTAAAGGTTCTGACAAGATCAACAATGAAATCGGTGGCTTCAGGAGTGAAGACTTCTTCTAATTGTGGGTGGGGGGATATTTGTATGTCAGCCATTTTCACAAACAATCTTTCCAATAAATTCAGCAGTATTGAGTATTCACCATTTTTTACAAAATATTGGCCATTTTTCGGTAGAAAAAGTGCGTATCCTTAGAAATAACTAAAAAAATAGGATTATTCGCGAAAAGTGAGGGGAAATGAGCGAAGAACAGTTCACTTCGAAGATGTTGGGGCAACAAATTCGGCATCGTCGAAAAATGTCTGGATTGACTCTTATGGCGCTCGGAGAACGAATTAATCGACCAGCTTCGTATTTAAGTCAACTAGAGAATGGACATCTGGAACCAAAAGTGACAACTTTGTCTGATTTAGCTGAAGCGCTTAACTGTGAAACTTCAGATCTTCTATCTCCTGAACCGCCAAACAAGAGGGCATCATTAGAAATAGAACTCCAGAAATTTCAGAATAGCCCATGGAGGAAACAGCTTGATTTGCCGGAAGTGAGAGTTGGGGTAACTGTCAGCGATGAGGTGCTTAAAACACTTGTGGGCCTTTACAAAGCATTACCGGATTTTCCCATGAGTCGGACGGGCATGGAACGACAAGCGGCAGGTGATCGCGCCCGAAGTGCAAATCTTGCCCTTCGGACTGAGATGCGAGATAAAGATAATTATTATCCAGAAATTGAATCGGTGGCGACAAAGAGTTTAAGTGCGGTGGGATATACCGGTGAAGGCCCACCCTCAGAAAAAGACATCACCGATCTCGCCGCGTACTACGGTTTTAGGGTTGAACGTGTTAAAGGTATGCCAGTTACTGCTCGTTCAGTCACTGATACCCGCCGACGAACCATCTACATACCGCAACGAGATGACCTGGGGGTAAGAGGAGCCAGATCAGTCATACTGCAAACAGTTGGCCATTTTGCTTTAGAACACGCAGAGACTACAGATTTTGAGAGTTATTTGCGTCAACGTATTGAATCCAACTATTTTGCTGCTGCAGTCTTGATACCAGAAGAGGTTGCTAAAGAATTTCTTCATTCAGCAAAAAAAGAAAAAGACCTCTCCATCGAAGACCTGAAAGAGCGTTACTACGTTTCATACGAGATGGCGACACATAGATTCACAAATTTGGCTACCTCTTATCTAGATATTCCTGTTCATTTCTTACGAACAGACCCAGAGGGAACTATCACGAAGGCATACCAAAATGATGGAATAGAGTTTCCCTCAGATGCAGATGGAGCCCTTGAAGGTGCTCGTGTTGGTCGACATTGGGGTGCAAGGCAAGCTTGGGCGTCAGCAGATGTTCTTCATTATCAGTACACAACTGCAGACGCAGGAGAGTATTGGTGTGCAACTTATGTTGAAAATTCAAATGAACGAACGCCATATGCTGTGACTTTAGGGTGTCGCTCTAAAGACGCTCATTGGTTCAGAGGTAGCGATACGTCACGACGCCTTAGCGCCAGAAGTGAAGATGTAGATGCAGATCCAGAAATGATTCACCGCTGGGAAGGTGTGGCATGGCCATCAGCTGCAGAAAGAAGTTTCGTTCTCACTGCCTTACCACCGGCTAGTCGTGATTTTACCCCTTTTCCTGGGGTTGATCTCATTGATGTATATCGTTTCCTAGAGCGGCACAATCGCACAAGTTGATGAAACTATTTTTTTGGAAAACCAGTTTCATCAGAGGACTGCTTGTCCACTTCCTTTATCCATGAAGAAAGGTCAAAAGTTTTACCCTCCCAAACCATGGCGGTATGTGTAGTAAATCTAAGACCGTCCCAGCGGTGCAACTGATAACTAGGAGGCTCATTGACAAGTGACCCATGTGCTGGGTCCAATTCAAGTCCTAGTTGGTGCGATGTTGAAGGACAGACAGAGGCTGCTGTAGTTCCAATTGTTGTGGCGATAGGTCGGTGTAGGTGACCAGAAATTACAAGTTTGATTTGGGGATTTTTTTCAACTAAAGAACAGAAACGCTCAGAATTTCTCAATCCGGAGACATCCATGAAGTGAATACCGCTAGAAAAGGGTGGGAAATGAGTAAAAATCACAGTGGGTGCTTCTGAGGCTTGCAGCAATTTCTTTTCTAACCACTCGAATCGTTCGTCATCGAAGTCTCCGTCGTGACGACCTACTAGAGAAGTATCTAGGCCGATGAGTCGTATTGGGTAATCTTCGTTTACATAACTGCAATGCGTTTCAGGTAGATCTTCTGGCAAGTAGCGCTTAAGAGAGTTTTTAAATTGTGGACACTCATCGTGATTTCCCGGTATGGGTAACACGGGAAGATTTAGAGGGGAGAGTAGGTCAATTAAAGACGCGTATTCTTCTTTTGTTCCGGATTCGGTTAGATCCCCTGTAGCGAGGATGACATCAGGTTTTCTTCTGTTGTTCAAAAGATGAGAAACAACTTGTCTTAGCGTCTCCGAAGAATCAACGAGTCCGTCAAAAGGACTAGGGCCACTACGAATATGGCAATCAGATATTTGAGCTATCAGCACAACTAAACCCTAGTTAAATTCTTCTGCGATAGCACTAGAGGGGATTTGGAGCGGGCGACGAGAATCGAACTCGCATCATCAGCTTGGAAGGCTGAGGTTCTAGCCGTTGAACTACACCCGCGGCGTGATTGATCGTAGCGTGGACAAACCCCACTCACAGGGGTGTAAGCCCTCAATATGTCAAAATTTCGTGATTTCACAAGAAAAGAGAGGTTTTGCATGACAAATCTGAGATGAGATTGATTAGTCAGCGGTACACTTCAGACACTGTGAATAGCACCCATGAAATATTAGAAGACAACCAAGTCAAACTAGTCGTCTCCTTGGACGAACAAGAATTCGATGAAGCCGTTGAAAAAGCTTTCCGGCGTATCGCTCAAGAAGTACGTCTTCCTGGATTCCGTCCAGGAAAAGCCCCACGTAAAGTTCTTGAAGCACGTTTGGGGCCTGGCGCTGGGAGAAATGAAGCAATACAAGACGCTGTGCCTGAATATTATTTCAAGGCATTGATTGAACATCGAGTCGACGCCATTGACTCTCCTTCATTTGAAGTAACAGGAGGGCAAGACGAAGGTGCTTTAACTTTTGAGGCGATTGTTCCAATCCGTCCACAAATTGACATCACAGATTATGAGTCACTTGAAGTAGAGATCCCTGCACCTGTCGCAACAGATGAAGAAGTAGACCTTCAGATAGATGCAATGAGGGAGCAATTCGCCACATTAGAAGAAGTTGAAAGGTCGATACAGGAAGGAGATCAGGTAACCATAGATATTGCCGGATCTCACGAAGGTGAAGAAGTCGAAGGCCTTACAACCACTGATTATCTTTACGAAGTTGGTACTGGAACAGTAGTTGTAGAAATTGATGAAAACCTTCAAGGAGTGTCAGTTGGGGACGTCGTCGAGTTTGAAGCCGACCACCCTGATGAAGAAGAGGAAGGAAAGTTGTCTTTTCGGATCGAAGTGAAGAAGAACCAGATAAGAGTTCTTCCTGAAATAGACGACGAATTTGCATCAAGCGCATCTGAATTCGAAACTGTAGAAGAAATGCGTGGTGACATAGAAGAACGTATGACAGAAATGAAAAGAGCACAGTCTTCTGCGGTGGTAAGAGATCAAATAGCGCAAACATTGGCAGAAAAAGTAGATATAGAGTTACCTCCAGCGATGATCGAAGCAGAAATAACAACCCGAATACAGGATCTAGCAATGCGTCTTCAATCCCAAGGCTTAGAACTTGAACGTTATTTAGAGGCAATGGGTACTGATATTAATTCGCTGCGTGAAGAGTTTTCTCAAGGAGCGGATGTAGCGGTAAAAGTAGATTTAGCCCTTAGGGCAGTTATGGCTAAAGAAAACCTATTTCCCGATGAAGAGAAACTAGAAGAATACTTTGCCTTGCTTGCTACACAGATGGGAGCAGAACCCGAGCAAGCTCAAGAGATGCTTGCTGACTCTGGAAGGATGCTTGACCTAGAAGCAGACCTTGGAAAGCAAGCTGCAATAGAATGGTTATATGAAAGAGCTAAAATTCAAGATGAACAAGGACAGGCAATAAAACAAGCAGACCTTGAGCCTCCTGAGGAGCTCATCGAAGAAAATGAAGAGACAGAAGAAAAAGACAACAACAGTGAAGGGGATGAGGACTAGTGTCGTTGGTTGATATGAAAATACAAAATTATTTAGTTCCAACAGTAGTTGAACAGACCAACAAAGGGGAGAGAGCCTACGACCTTTATTCTCGGCTCTTAAAAGAGAATATTATCTTTATAGGAACTCCCATTGACGACACCATTGCAAACTTGATTTGTGCTCAGCTTCTGCATCTTGAATCAGAGAATCCGGATCGAGATATCAGCCTTTACATCAACTCTCCCGGTGGTGATATAAATGGCTTATTTGCGATTTATGACACTATGCAATACATCCGTCCAGATATAACGACTATTTGTTTCGGTCAAGCCGCTTCAGCAGCAGCTGTTCTTTTAGCCGCCGGCACACCTGGAAAACGATTAGCGCTTCCGCATTCACGAATTCTGCTTCATCAACCATACGCCGGAGCACAAGGTCAAGTCTCTGACATTGAATTAGTATCTCAAGAAGTCCAGCGCTTAAAACTTCAATTAGAAGAGATCTTGTCTCGCCACTCTGGGCAAAGCGTTGAAAAGATTCATACAGACACGGACCGAGATTTTGTATTAACCGCACCCGAAGCTCTTGAATATGGCATCATTGATGAGGTGATAGAAGAGCGTCCATTGATTGATAACTCTGGGCCTATATCCGCTGTCAAGTAGAATTAGTCCGCTGGTTGTAATCTGGCAACGTAAGGGAGATCAATAATGGCCAAATTTGGAGAAGGAGGCGAACTCCTCAAATGCTCCTTCTGCGGTAAGACGCAAAAGTTGGTTAAGAAGTTGATCGCAGGTCCAGGCGTCTATATATGTGACGAATGCATAGATCTTTGCAATGAAATCATTGAGGAAGAATTAACAGAAATACCTGAGGTTTCTCTTGATAAATTACCTCGCCCTCGAGAAATAAAGTCCTTTCTAGATGACTACATCATTGGACAAGAACAAGCGAAGAAAATTCTTTCTGTTGCGGTTTACAACCATTACAAGAGAATTCAAGCCGGAGCTTCATCTTCAGACGAAGTTGAATTAAGTAAATCCAATATCTTACTTATCGGACCAACGGGTTGTGGGAAAACCTTGATGGCTCAGACTCTGGCACGCATGTTGGATGTACCTTTTGCTATTGCAGATGCAACTGCATTAACTGAAGCTGGTTACGTCGGAGAAGATGTCGAAAATATTTTGCTAAAACTTATCCAAGCAGCAGATCAAGACATAAAAAGAGCCGAAAAGGGAATCATCTATATCGATGAAATTGACAAAATAGCTAGAAAGAGTGAAAACCCTTCGATCACTCGAGATGTCTCTGGCGAAGGTGTTCAACAGGCACTGCTTAAAATTCTTGAAGGAGCTGTTGCTTCGGTTCCACCTCAGGGAGGGCGCAAACACCCTCATCAAGAATTTATGCAGATAGACACAACAAATATTTTGTTTATCTGTGGAGGGGCGTTCGCTGGACTTGAAAATATTATTGAAAATCGTAAAGGCGGAACCAACGTTGGTTTTGGAGCAGACATACGAACTTCCACGGAAAGAGACCTCGGTGATCTTTTCTCAGAAGTAAGACCAGAAGATTTAACAAAATTTGGTCTTATACCTGAATTCGTGGGACGCCTGCCTGTAGTTGGAACAGTCAACCAGTTAGGAATCGAAGCTTTAGTTGAAATATTGACTGAACCTCGCAATGCCTTGGTTAAGCAATATCAACGCATATTCGGTTTTGAAGATGTGGAATTGAAATTCACAGAAGATGCATTGAATGCAGTGGCAGAACAAGCTTTAGAAAGAGGCACAGGAGCTCGCGGGCTCAGGGCAATACTTGAAGAAGTTCTACTAGGAACAATGTATGAATTACCAAGTGATAATCAGATCGCAGAAGTCGTAATTGAGGCAGAGTGCGTAGTTGGGCGAATTGAGCCCACAATCGTAGAGCGAAGCGCTTCGGACAAACGCGCCGCCTCGTAACTAACTCGTGGATTACGCAGAGGCTTTAAAGTTTCTTGACCAACACGTCAATCATGAAGCAACAGCAGGACGGATTCATGGTTTAAGCCTTGAAGCTATGAAGGGTCTTGTCCAGATCATGGGTGATCCACAGTCAGATTATCGCAGCGTCCATATCACGGGAACTAATGGCAAAGGTTCTGCATCAGCCATGATTTCTTCACTGCTAAAAGCAGCAGGACTGAAAGTGGGAACTTATAGCAGTCCACATGTTGACACTGTGCGAGAACGTTTGAAAGTAAATGACGAAATGATCACCGAGGAGCAGTTCAGCGATCTAATAGATGAATTAGTTCCTTTTGCAGATAGTGCAAATCAGAAACCCTCATATTTTGAATTACTGACCGCCGCGGCTTTTCTTTGGTTCTCAAATGAAGCAGTTGACGTCGCAGTGGTGGAAGTAGGCCTTTTAGGAAGATTTGATGCAACAAACGTTATAGAAGCTGATGTAGCAATAGTTACAAATGTCGGTCGAGATCATACTGATGGAGCCGAAGGTTGGCGGCGAGCTGTAGCTTCAGAAAAAGCTGGGATTATTAATGCAGGCAAACCACTAATTCTTGGTGAAACCTCAGTAGAAACTCTTGACTTATTCATTCAGGAAAACCCGGATCCACTTTTATTGAAAGGTGAAGCTTTTGGAGTGCTTTCTACTGCACAAGCCGTCGGCGGACAGTTGGTTGACGTATGGAGTATTTCTGGACGTCACGACGAAGTTTTCTTACCGTTATTTGGTGATCATCAATCTGAAAATGCTGCATTAGCTCTAGCTGCTGTAGAAAGTTTCCTCGAGGCACCGCTGACTGAAGAAGTTATCGAAGAAGGATTGTCTTCAGTTTTTTTACCTGGACGCCTAGAGGTGGTTTTTTCAAATCCACTCACAGTATTGGACGGCGCTCATAATCAAGATGCTGCACGGGCGCTATCTACAACAGTGCAAGAGGTCTTTCCGGAAACTCAACGAATTATTGTTCTGGGAATGTTGGGCCCCCGTGAACCAGAAGAGGTTATAAATGAAATTTCGTCTTTACATCCAGACATGATTATTTGCTGCACAATACCTTCTGACCGGGCTATATCAGGAGAAGTATTAGCTAAAACAGTTAGAGATTGTGGAGTGGACTCTGAAGTAGTTGAAGATCCAAATGAAGCTATTGAACGAGCTTTGGCATTATCAGCTGATGAAGATTTGATCATAGTCACCGGATCTTTTTATTTACTTTCTATTGTTCGACCATCTTTCACTTTTGAATAATCAGGCACAAAAGTTTTGTTGTATAGGGCTCGACAACCCGTAGTCTTCTTTATATGGACAGAACATTAGTAATTTGTAAACCGGATGCAGTAGAAAGAGGACTTGTCGGTGAGATAGTTGACCGGTTTGAGCGTAAAGGTCTTACTCTTGTGGCTGCTGAACTGCGCTGCTTAGACGAAGAGACGCTTAGTATCCATTACGCAGAACACGTTGAAAAGCCTTTCTATGGAGACCTCGTGGCCTTTATGTCTCGCTCTCCAGCAATGGTGATGGTTATCGAGGGTCCCGAAGAAACATATGCAGTAGTTCGTTCGATGATGGGGGCAACTAATCCTCGTGAATCTGCTCCGGGAACTATTCGCGGAGATTATGGATTAATAGTCACAGAGAACCTTGTGCATGGATCTGACTCTTTGGAGGCTGCTGAACGAGAAATTGGAATTTTCTTTCCAAATTTACACTAAAATAAATATATTCTCATAGCGTGGTCAATCATGCGCCGAGAGTGGTATATCGTGGAAAGATCGGCTACAATTCAGGCTGAAATTAAGTTATGTTTTCACTGTTTCGGAAACATTCTGTTAAGACGATTAGACGAATTGGACACCTAAATGGGTGCAAATAATAGAGCAACAACCAGCAGTGCCAGACTAGGTAGCCGTGATATTGCTGTAGACCTCGGTACTGCCAACACCTTGGTCTACGTAAGAGGTGAAGGAATCGTCTTAGACGAACCATCTGTAGTCGCGGTAAATGTGCTAGATGGGACACCGCTAGCTGTCGGCGCTGAAGCAAAACGGATGATCGGCAGAACTCCAAATTACATTCAAGCAACCCGACCTTTGAAAGATGGAGTAATTGCAGACTTTGAAGTTTGCGAAAAAATGCTCCGCTATTTCATCCAATCTGTTCACCAAAGCAAATGGTCAAAACCAAGAATGGTTATTTGCGTACCATCAGGCGTAACTGGCGTAGAGAGACGTGCCGTTCAAGAAGCAGCAGAATTCGCAGGAGCACGACCACCCGCATATATCATTGAAGAACCTATGGCAGCGGCTATAGGAGCAGGACTGCCAGTTGAACAACCCACCGGTTCAATGATCGTAGATATTGGCGGAGGGACAACAGAAGTTGCTGTCATATCCCTTGGTGGGGTAGTGGCTTCATACTCTTCAAGAGTTGGAGGCGATGAACTAGATGACGCAATCAAGCAATATCTCAAAAAAGAGTATGGTGTAGATACTGGATTCCGGACAGTAGAAGAACTGAAAATGGGCTTAGGCTCTGCAACACCACTAAGAGATGAACAAAGAGCTGAATTTCGCGGTCGCGACTTAGTTACAGGACTCCCACGTCCAGTAGTAATTAGCACTGTAGAAATACGAGAAGCAATTGAAGAACCAGTTGCATCCATTGTTGATGCAGTAAAAGTTACCCTAGATAAAACTCCACCAGAGTTGTCAGCAGACATTATGGAACGAGGCATAACTCTTGCAGGCGGAGGATCCTTATTGATTGGGCTACCTGAACGAATTCGAGCAGAAACAGGTATGCCAGTGAGACTTGCAGCAGATCCACTACTAGCTGTTGCCCTCGGGGCTGGAATGGCTTTGGAACATCTAGACATCTACGGGGATTCCGTCTTTAGTGGCGGTATGGAGTAAAAAATGGCGGCTCCTGGGCCCGCCGAACGGTCTCGTCCAACTCTGCTTATTCTGTTAGCGGCAGCGTTGACTTTACTAACTCTTCAGGTCCGCGGAGCGGAACCACTCGACGCTTTTCAACAAGGCATTAGAGACATCATTGGGCCAGTTAGAACAATTGTTGATAAATCAACTGACCCGATTCAATCAGTCTGGTCAGGAATCGTTCACTATTCGGAACTTGAAGAAGAAAATGAGCGATTAGCGAAAGAACTTGCAGAAGTCCGCGGAGAGGTGCTTAGCGAAGAAGCCGATCGAGAACTTCTTGAACGCCTACTAGGAGAGATAAATATTCCCTATGCGGATTTAGAAACAGTACTTGCACGCATATTGGGAACTCCGCCAGGTAACTTCGGTTCGCACCTCGTAGAGATCGACAAAGGCAGCGACGATGGATTATCTGACGGCATGGCAGTTGTTACAGGGGCAGGCTTGGTGGGCAGACTAGAACAAGTAGACAGAGAACGCTCTGTAGTTATTTTAGCGACGCACCCAGATTTCTCTGTTGGAGTTCGTCTTGTTGAATCACAAGACGAAGGATTAGCTAAAGGAACCGGTGGTTACGAAATGCGTCTTGAAGACGGGGTTCGACTAGATGCAGTCATAGCAGAAGATGAAATTGTAATAACCTCTGGAGGGCGAAGCCGCTTTCCCGCAGATATACCCGTGGGAAAAGTGACAGACCCAGACAATTTTGCAGAATATGAACGAACAATAAAGATTGAATTAGCCGCAAGTCTAGAAAATCTGAGTTTCGTTAATGTTGTTATGGGTTCGAAAGAAAACTCATGACTACGCGAATCAGATCGTTTGTTGTTTTAGTAACTGCTGCGCTTCTACAAGCGACTATTTTTTCCGAGTTTCGCTTCTTAGGAGCATCAGCAGAAATTCTTTTACTTGTGACCGTCTTAGCTGGTTATCACGGTGGCCCAGACCATGGGGCTATCTTCGGGTTCTTTGCAAGCCTGCTTCAAGATGCACTAACCGGAGCACCTTTTGGACTTCATGCAATGGTTTACTCGCCACTAGCAGTTGGCGTGAGTAGCCTCGAAGATCGATTAGTCGAGTCACGCCCTATCGTTTATGGAATAGGGTTAGTGTTAGCGGTGATAATAGGAACTTCTTTAGCCGGATTCACTGGTCTCCTTTTCGGTCAAACAGCAATAACTAATGTTTTATTGATTAAAAAATCAATCATCGCAGGTCTCACGACAGCGATTGTGGCAGCCCCAATCAACAAGAGCATCCAATGGTCGCTTTCCATGTCAAATCCTGGGGTAGTAGAACTACGAATACCGGAAAAATAAAGCAAATGGATAAAGACGTACGTTATCGATTAAGAATTCTTGCGGTTGTAGCCCTCTCTATGTTTGCAGCACTTACCGCGCGACTTTGGTACCTTCAAATACTCTCTGGCGAAGAAGCCGCAGCAGTAGCAGAAACAAATATTTTAAGAGAAATAAGAGTACCTGCTCTTAGAGGAAGAATCTTAGACAGTGAAGGTAGAGCTCTCGTCGGCAATCGACTAACAACCATGGTCACAATAAATCGAAGAGAGCTTGAAGAAGTAAAACTCACCAGCGATGAACGTCAAGAAATGTTGACTGAAATCGCTGTAGAAGTAAACCGATCTGGCTTACTTCTTAAAGTGAGTGATATTGAAGAGGCACTCACTGATCCTTCATTCAGTCGTTATGACGATATTCCAATAGCGACAGATGTTGATGAAGAACTCTTAATCTACTTCGGAGAAAGACCAGAAAAATTCCCCGGAGTCGCAGTCGTAGATGACACTGTCCGTTCTTATCTATACGGAGATCTAGCCGGCCACATTCTTGGATGGGTAGGTCCAATCAATGACCGAGAATACGAGAACCGAAAACCTCCAGAGAACAAAGCTTACGGACTACGCGACGAGATAGGAAAAGCCGGAATAGAACTTATGTTTGAAGACGACTTACGAGGAGTTGCAGGACGTCGTGTTGTAGAAGTTGATCGTCTAGGTCAAATAGTTCGTGAACGAGAAGACTTATTCATTGCCCCTATTCCGGGTGACGACGTTCATTTAACAATCGATATTGATATTCAGTCCCTATTAGAGAGACAACTTGAAAGAACCATATTTTCTCAAAGAGAAGAAAAGCCGGAGAAAAAAGAAGAGGAAGAAGAAGACCCTCTCCCTTACGACGTTCCAGGTGGGGCCTCAGTCATTATGAATCCGACAAATGGAAATATCATTGCCATAGCTTCTTACCCGAAATTTGACCCAAACGACTCAATAGGAGGATTCACCCGAGACGAATGGGCATCACTAAATGATCCATTGAATGACTTACCCATGTTTAATCGTGCAATTCAAGGAGAATATGCCCCTGGCTCCACTTTCAAACTATTTACCGCACATGCTGCTTGGCATGAAGGAGTTTTTGGTGTGGGACTAGTGAAAGATGCAGATGAATTTTGGGATGATCCGGGCTACTACAAACTACAAAGTTGTATAGGGGATATCGCCGACTCTGGATGTATATTCAGAAACGCTAATGATGCTCCATATCCGCAAATTGACTTAGTTCGAGCCATCACGGTCTCAAGCGATGTTTACTTTTACACAATCGGTGAATCTATTTATATCAACCCAGTACATAACGAAACTGGGATACAAGATGCAGCTAACGCGTACGGAATGGGATTTGAATCAGGGATAGCACTTCCATTCGAGCAGTCAGGATTCATGCCGACACCAGAAAACAGAGAAGAACGGCATGAAAACAACCCAATAGCCTTCCCAAATGGTAACTGGTATCCCGGAGATAACGTAAACACTTCCATAGGTCAAGGAGATGTTCTAGTAACTCCTTTGCAATTAGTAAATGCTTATGCCACTTTTGCTAATGATGGAACCTTGAGATCCCCAAATATCGCTCTCAAAGTAACTACACAAACAGGGGAGACAATCAGAGAATTCGATGAGCGAATCTTAGGAGAAATAGAAATAGACCCCGAGTTTCGTTCAAGAGCTCTTGAAGGACTTCTAGGAGTAACTATAGACGAAGATGGCACTGGTTATGACGCCTTTAATAGCAGAAATTACGACGGAGTTTTCTTCCCCTTAGAGGAGTCACCTATCGCTGGAAAAACGGGTACAGCAGAAGTACGAGGTAAAGCCGACACCGCAGTGTTCGTCGCATTTGGCCCTATAGAAGAACCTTCATTCGCAATGGCTGTTTTTCTCGAAGAAGCTGGCTTTGGAAGCCGTTCAGCAGCACCTCTAGTAGCCCGTGTTATGGAAAAACTAGTAACAGAGACAGTTGAAGATGCACCGACAGCAGCTGTTAGTTACGCAAGGTCAGCTGCCCTACCGTTATGCATGGAATGGCTTGACTGGTTAGATAGTGATCAATTATCAAACGTAGGCGGAAGTAGTACCGGCATAGGAACCGACACCGGTCCGGTTCTCGAAGCAAATGGTGAAGTGCGGGTACGAGGAGAAGTGGTTAATTGTGTATCACTACTGCTCGATAATGGAATAACGGTGAATGTTCAATGACGAGTACGCAGATCCCACGCGAAGTCCGTCCTTCGTTATTTCGCCATGTTGATTATTTTTTGCCGATCATAACTCTGGTGATATCTGCAATTGGGGTCCTGATGGTCTATTCAGCTACTCGCGGACCTGACACTATTCTTCGACCGGCAGAAACTCGGTTTTTAGAACGTCAACTTATTTTTGTTGTAATTGGTATTGTCGCCATGATCGCAACTGCTTGGTTAGGTCACAGATTCTTTCAACGGTTCGTCCTCTATCTTTATGCACTCATATCGGCCTCCCTTTTCTTTGTCCTTTTTGCTGGAGTAGAGAGCAAAGGAACTAAAGCCTGGTTCCAGATAGGCGGATACCAGATTCAGCCCTCCGAATTTGGGAAAGTAATTCTGATAGTTGCATTAGCAGCTTGGTACGGAACAACGAACACCTCGAGTGGTCGAAAATTGATGATTGCTTTAGCGATAGCAGGGGTACCAAGTCTCCTCATTTGGCAGCAGCCAGATTTAGGAACCTTGCTGGTTTATGGAGCAATCGTTGCCGGAATGACATTAGTGGCCGGAGTGAAAGGACGCCACATGTTTGTTTTCATTCTTATAGTGATCACACTTGCTACCGTTGTTCTACAATCAGACAGTCTGGCTAACTATCAAGTTGACCGATTACTGGTCTTCATCGACGGCGAATCTGATTCCGGGGCTCGTTATAACTTAGAACAAGCACAAGTAGCTATAGGTAATGGTGGGTTAACTGGTAAGGGAATATTTGAAGGAACGCAAAACAACTCGGATCTTGTTCCAGAACAGCAGAACGATTTTATTTTTACTGTTATCGCTGAAGAAACAGGGTTTATAGGCAGTGTGGTCGTTTTAGGTCTTTTGGCGTTATTGCTGATACGTATATGGAGAATTAGCCAAATTGCCGATGACAAGTTTGGATCGTTGATTGCTGCTGGAGTTTTTTCAATGCTTTTATTTCAGATATTCCAAAGTGTGGGAATGGCAGTAGGAATAATGCCAATCACTGGAATACCGCTCCCACTAGTTAGTCATGGAGGGTCTTCTGTTATTGCTACGTTCATAGCTATAGGTCTCGTTCAAAGTGTTCATATGCGTCGACACGATTATCGCTACGACGGATCGTTTTAGAGGCACTAGACATTGCAAAACACTGGATAGCATGATCAAGTTATGAGTTCAATATGGCCTCAATTAGAGGGAATTCTAGATGATGTTCAGAAGCCGGCTCGTTATATCGGCTGCGAAGACGGAGCGATAACTCCTAAATATCATCGAGATAAGGTTTCTTGGCTATTAACTTACCCGGACACTTACGAGGTGGGACTGCCAAATCAAGGGCTTCAAATCCTCTATGAAATAATTAATGAGAGGTCAGATGCAGTGGCAGAGAGAGCTTATGCCCCTTGGACAGATATGGCTTCTGTGTTGCGACAAAATCGGCTTCCATTTTTTTCGGTAGACACACACCGACCCGCTCAAGAATTTGATGTTCTTGGATTTAACCTCTCCGCCGAATTGGTTTATACCAATTTATTGGAATGCCTTGACTTAGCGGATGTTCCGATTCATACAGAAAGAAGAAGACCAGAAGATCCTTTAGTAATTGTCGGTGGTCATTGTACATACAACCCAGAACCAATAGCAGATTTTATTGATGCTGCCGTTCTAGGTGACGGGGAAGAAGTGGTATCAGATATAACCGAAACTATCAGACGATGGAAGAACTCTGGTCGCACATCCCGGGAAAGCATCTTAAGAGAATTAGCAACAATCCCTGGCGTATATGTCCCTTACGCATATACGCCGGAGTATGAAAAAGAAGAACTCATTAGCATCACACCACGATTCCCGGAAACTCCTGAAGTGGTTGAAAAGAGAACCGTAAGCGACTTAACTGATTGGCCTTATCCCAAAAATCAATTAGTACCTGTGACAGAAGTCGTACATGACCGTCTCAATGTAGAAGTTTTCCGAGGCTGCACCCGTGGTTGTAGATTTTGTCAAGCCGGAATGATAACGAGACCTGTTCGAGAAAGACCAGCGAAACAAGTTCGAACGATGATTAGTGAAGGGGTGCGTAGAACCGGATATGACGAAGTGTCTCTCACCTCCCTTAGCACAGCCGATTTTAGTGGGATTGAAGAAGTGGTCAAGGGCACCTTAGACGATTCAGGCTGTGGACAATTGTCCGTGTCGTTACCGAGCCTTCGAGTAGATGCTTTTACAGTCGGGATAGCAGCAGAGTTACAACGAGCCCGTCGAACTGGGCTGACTTTTGCCCCAGAAGCAGGCTCTTGGAGAATGAGACAAGTGATAAACAAGCTAGTCGGTGAAGATGATCTCTATTCAGCTGTGGAATCTGCTTATTCGCAAGGATGGCGGAGAATGAAACTCTATTTTTTAACAGGCCTACCAACCGAGACTGACGAAGATACTAAAGCGATAATTGACATGGCTAGAAAATGTGTTGAAGTTGGTCGATCACATCAGAAAAGTCCTTCAGTAACTGTTTCGGTCGGAGGATTCGTTCCTAAACCATTTACTCCATTCCAATGGTTTGGGCAAAACACTGAAGAAGAGCTTCATAGAAAAATAAGGTTGCTTCGCGACGAAGCAAAGTCCTCACGCGGGGTTCAATTCAAATGGCATGACAGTCGGGCTTCAGTAGCGGAAGGAATCGTTAGTCGTGGAGATCGGCGAATAGGAGCGGTTATTGAAGAGGTATGGAGAAAAGGAGGTGTGTTTCAAGAATGGAGCGAACATTTTAATCTGCAACTCTGGGTAGACGCCATGGAAAAACACGGCCTGTCCTTAGATTCATATGTTTACCGACATAGAACTGAACAAGAAACATTACCTTGGGATCATCTTTCAGCAGGCCTTCATAAAGATTTCCTCTGGCAAGAATGGAGGGACGCATTAGATGCAGTTGGTTTAGAAGACTGCCGTTGGACTCCATGTTATGACTGTGGAGCATGCACCGGATATGGAATCGAACACGTAGTTGCATCAGCACAACCGCCTGCTGGCGGCAGTCAAGGAACCGGACAACAGAATTTGACATCAGGAAGTGTTCCAGTGAGTTTCTCCGGAATGAAGTTATGAAAAAAATAAGAGTCAGGTTTTCGAAAAAAGGGAAAATACGTTTTGTCAGCCATCGTGATGTAGCACGCATATGGGAAAGATCTTTGAGAAAAGCACAAATCAAAATCGCTTACAGCGAAGGATTCTCCCCAAGGCCGAAAATCTCTTTTGGTTTAGCATTGCCAACAGGAAACGAATCAGAAGCAGAATATTTGGACCTTGAATTAGCAGAAGATATTCAAGAAAACTTTGATGATCTAAAAGAAATTCAAGAAAGAATAAATTTAGCTTTACCATTAGGACTAGAAGTACAGAAAATTGCTGGAAAAGAATTAAGAGCAGACTCCTTGCAGCAAGTAGTAGTCCAAAGCACTTGGCAGTTCGATTTAAGCGGTTATACGCTAGAACAAGCTAAAAAATGGTCTGAAGGAGTCCTTGAATCCTCTGAGATAGTTGTCAAAAGAGAGAGAAAAGGGAAAGTGGTCGTGGAAGACCTCCGAAATCAGGTAATCTCTATAGAAGTCATCGAGGAAACAGAAGCAGGAGTGCGGGTGCAAGCCGACCTTGGAACTCAACCTCGAACACTTAGACCATCAGAACTACTGGCGGCTTCAAATCCGCCAATTAAAGCACGGAATGTGTGCAGAATGAATCAATGGATGTTGCAGGGTGACGAGCGGATAGAGCCGCTATCAATTAATGATGCCCCTGCCCCGTCTGCCCAGATTGCAGACGTGACTAGAAGGGAATTAAATCATGTCCGAACAAACGGACAAGCCTCCGAAAGTAGGCTCAACCGACAACGGGTCATCAGATCCACAACAAAAACCTAATATTGGTGACACGCGTCCTGACACAAGTCAGAAACCACAAATAGGGGACTCTCGCCCAGCTCCAGAAGCAAATGGGTCAGAGAGGAAGAACGAAAACAGCGAGCGCAGAAGGAAACGACGCAAAGGAAATCGTGGACGCGCTCGAAACAGCCCTGTAGAGGCTTTAACTGACGACGGACCTTTGGAACTCGACGAAGCTACGCTTCGTCGCCGCAAAGGAAGAGAACGCAGAGGTAAACCAATTGGACGTTATCTGATGTGTGTCAGCGTTTCCGGAGGAAGCACACAAGTAGCAGTGCTTGAAGGGCGATCTCTCATTGAGCATTATCTTTCGCGCCCAGCAGATGACGTATCAGAGATACACGGAAATGTTTATTTAGGAAAAGTACAAAATGTGTTGCCAGGAATGGAAGCAGCTTTTGTAGATATAGGAACACCAAAAAACGCGGTCCTCTATCGAGGAGATGTTCAATTTGATTCAGAAAACAGCGGGAAAAAGACTCAACCACGTATAGAACAAGTTCTCAAAGCTAAACAAGACATTATTAGCCAAGTATCAAAAAATCCCATAGCGCACAAAGGGGCAAGGTTGACTCAAGAAGTTTCATTGCCGGGAAGATTCGTGGTTCTAATACCAAATAGCGATACGTATGGGATATCTAAACGACTTCCAGAAGGTGAACGAAAACGACTGAGAAAAATTTTGGATCGAGTAAAACCTGCTGAACACGGCATCATTGTCCGTACAGCAGCTCAAGACATCACCAATGAGGAAATAGAACGTGATGTAAGCCGGCTAGTTAAACAATGGGAAGAAATTTCATCTTTAGCAGATAAATCTTCCGCTCCTTCGCTGCTATATCGAGAACCAGAATTAGCGTTTCGGTTCATCCGTGAAGAATTCAACAAAGATTTCCGCGGGGTACTTATAGACGATCAGGAGATGTATGAGAAAGTCCTAACATATGTCGAAAGTTTAAATCCAGCTTTAGCGGACAGAATACAGTTCTATGACCAAAGTCAAGAAAAACTTACACTGTTTGAACGTCACCACGTATATGAACAACTTCGCAAAGCATTGGATCGAAAAGTCTGGCTTCCTTCGGGTGGATCTTTGATCATAGAACATACCGAAGCTCTCACTGTGATTGATGTAAACACCGGAAAGAATGTCGGAAATACGAATCTTGAAGAAACTGTGTTCCAAAATAACCTTGAAGCCGCAGAAGAAGTAGCGCATCAACTCCGTTTACGCGATGTAGGCGGAATCATTGTTATCGATTTTGTAGATATGGAACGCAAAGAGAATCGCGACGCAGTAGCAAATGCTTTACGCGAAGCCTTATCTAGAGATAAAACGCGTAACCAAGTTTTTGATATATCAGAACTAGGTTTAGTTGAAATGACTCGAAAACGCATAGGTGAAGGACTTTTAGAAAGCTTCTCTGAGGCCTGTTCAGACTGTGAAGGCACCGGCCACACTCTCGACAATAGTTTAGTAACGGGGCCACAAAGTGCTCAAGATTAAGAAATTTTATATAGCACCACACCAGATAATCGGTGGCGCTCACGAAACCCGTAGATAGCCTAGAAGCATATGTATGCAGTAATAGCCACAGGCGGAAAACAGTACCGAGTAGAAGAAGGTCAACGAGTTCTCGTTGAACGTCTTGGAGAACCCGGAAGCGAAGTGAACCTGACTCCAATCATGTTGGTGGATGGTTCTGAAACACTTGCTACTCCAACAGATTTGACTGGAGTTAAAGTGACTGGACGTATAGTTTCAGATACCAAAGCTAAAAAAATTCGTGGATTCACTTATAAAAATAAAAGCAACCAACGACGTCGATGGGGACACCGCCAGCAACTTACAGAACTTGAAATAACAGCAATCACGAGAGGTCAATAGGATGTCGAAAACAAAGGGCGGTGGTTCAACCCGAAACGGACGTGACTCAAACGCTCAACGGTTAGGCGTGAAAGTTTACGACGGTGGCCAAGTAACGGCCGGGTCCATCTTGATTCGCCAACGTGGAACAAAATTTCATCCTGGAAAAAATGTAGGACGCGGAGGCGACGATACGTTATTTGCTACTTCTGATGGGGTAGTCAAATTTGGTCGCCGTGGCGGTCGAAAATTAGTAGATGTTCTTGAGGCTTAAAAAATAGCTTTCATAAAAGCAACAAATAAAAACGAGTCAAATCAGACTCATACCCTTGTGTCCTCAAAGTAAGATCAACCCATGTCTCAATTTGTAGATGAATGCGCCCTTAATTTACGCGCCGGCGACGGAGGAGCAGGATCGGTTTCTTTCCGGAGAGAAGCGCACGTACCAAAAGGTGGGCCAGACGGCGGAGATGGCGGAGACGGTGGAAACATTTGGGTAGAAGCCGACCACAATGTCGCTTCTTTACTTTCATTTCGTGATCACCCTCACCGAAAAGCAGAGAACGGTACCCACGGGTCCGGAGGAAAACGTCACGGGAAGTCCACAGAAGATTTAATAGTAAAAGTTCCGGAAGGAACCACAATTTATGATTTCTACACAGATGAACCTCTGGCTGATTTAGTAAGCACCGGTGACAAATGGCTTGCTGTTCGAGCAGGAAGAGGCGGAAGAGGAAATGCAAAATTTTTAACAAACCGTAGACGCGCTCCTTCCTTCGCAGAACAAGGCGAAGATGGAGAAGAACGATGGCTACGTTTAGAACTCAAACTCTTAGCGGATGTAGCTTTAGTCGGTTTTCCAAACGCAGGAAAAAGCACCCTCATTTCTCGCATATCAGCGGCTAAGCCCCGCATAGCCGATTATCCATTCACAACGCTTGAACCCAACCTTGGAGTAGTAAGACCACCAGGACGCTCAGATTTCATAGTCGCAGATATACCTGGTTTGATAGAAGGAGCTAGCGCCGGTAAAGGACTAGGCCACCGGTTCCTTCGCCATATAGAAAGAGCTCGCGTCTTATTAATAATGTTGGATTTAGCACCAACAGCAGAGCATGCACCCAAAGAACAATTGCGTATTCTTGAACAAGAAATAGGAACCTATCGAAAAGAACTTTTGACTCGACCACGCATCGTGGTTGGCTCTCGTTCAGACGTAGCGGAAGATCAAAGTTTTGAAGGCGCTCAACTATCGTCGTTTACCGGCGAAGGAATAGAACCTGTAGTTCATCAAATAGCTGACTTAGTAGAAGAAATACGAAATGCCGTTCCTGCAAGGCCTTCACGTATAGTTCACCGACCAGAACCAGAAGATATAAAAATCCAACGCTCTGAAGATGGAGTTTGGGAAGTCATAGACCGCGACGTTATACGAACAGTTAATTTGAATGATTTAACTAACCCAGATGCACTTGATTACATCCATAGTCGCCTCAAATCTATGGGTGTTGACCGGGCACTAAATCGAATAGGTATAAAAGAAAACGAGATAGTTCGCATCGGACGTTTAGAGTTCAGTTATGAATCTGAATAAGGAACTTAAATGAATAAGAAGACCATCGTTGTGAAAATAGGTTCCTCTTCTATTACAACTGATGAAGGGACGATAGACCGATCCAGAGTGAATTCGTTATGCAAAGAAGTTGCAGCTCTTCATGAACTCGGCCATAACTTAGTGATAGTGACTTCGGGGGCAATAGCGGCCGGACTCCTCCCACTGAATATGACCGGAGCAGAGAGACCTAAAGACTCAGAAACTCTTCAAGCAGTTTCTGCAATTGGACAAGGTCATTTAATTAGAACGTACCAAGAGATTTTTAACGACTACGGACTCGTTGCAGGCCAAGTATTACTCACTCCACTTGATTTCTTCCTCCGAACTCAATATTTACATGCAAGGTCAACTCTCAACCGGTTGTTGGAATTAGGAGCTGTACCAGTAGTCAACGAAAATGATGCGGTTGCTGATGATGAAATAAGATGGGGAGACAATGACCGTATCGCCGCACTAGTAGCTCATCTAGTTGATGCGGACCTGCTCCTTCTTTTAACAGACATAGAAGGAGTTTTAACCGCAGACCCAAAGACAGATAAACAAGCATCACTTATTGAAGAGATCATTGAAATAGATCAAACATTAGAAGATCAAGTCGGAGGGTCAGGATCTGTTCATGGAAGCGGAGGAATGACTTCAAAGGTTGCTGCAGCAAAAATTGCAGCATGGTCTGGAGTTCCGACTCTCATTGCTCACGCGCATCGACCAAACGTAGTTACAGATGCAGTGAACGGTGTTCAAGGAACCGGAACAGTCATTCACGCTCGAAGTACCAGACTTGGCGCAAGACGTCTTTGGATCGCTTTTGCTGTGGGCTCAAAGGGGCGAATCACAGTTGACGCGGGAGCAAAAGAAATACTTCAAGAAAGAAGAGTTTCTCTTTTGCCTGCAGGAGTAGTTGCCGTCAATGGTTCGTTTACTGCAGGAGAAGCAGTAGAAATTTCTGGATCAGATGGAGCCGTTTTCGCTAAAGGCTTAGCGCGTCACAACTCTTCTGATCTCGCTATAGTTGCCGGAAAACAAACAGAAGACCTTCCAGAGGGACTTTCACCAGAAGTAGTACACGCAGATGACCTAGTGGTTCTGCCGACTTAGCCGCGATGCAGCATTCTTCTTATAGGACTAAGTACCAGATGTGACTCTGTCACTCCAGACCGGAAAGCTGTGAAAGTGTAAAACAAACCAGAAATTCCAACAATCATCGGCGCCATCAAAAGAGAAGGAAAAGATCCAGTTAGGAATTTAAAGACAGCAGCCAATAAGAAAGTTAGTGCTGCTGGAACACCTATTTGAAAAGACAGTTTCTTCAATGATTGAAGTCCAGGTAAAGACTGTCTAACTACACGAGAAAGTAAAAATACTTCTAACCAAGAAGCAACAGCAGAACCTAAAGCCAAACCAACAGCACCTAGATGAGGACCATCTACTTCTCCAGTCGTAAACCCGCCTTGGTCAAAAGCCACAAGATCAAGAGGGAACATAAGGGCCAAACCAACAAGAGATGCAACAAGCACTCGAATTCCAGCAATTTGAGCTGGTCCTTTGGTGTTGCCCAAAGACCAACAAGAGGTTTGAAGAAGACGTGAAGCGGCTACGGCGGGAAGGCCAAGAGAGTAAGCAGACAAAACCATCCAAACAGTTGAAGCATCATCTGAAGAAAAAGAACCCCACCCAAATAGAGCATCAATAATTTGCTCACCAGCACTCATATAAATTGCAGCAGTGAAGAAGATAAAGAACAAACTCTTCCGCAGAGCGCTGTTAGATCGGTCGGTGAGTTCATCTGATAGCCCGGTTCTTGACATCTCTGGGAGCTCAGAAGCAGCAACACTCATCACAAAGAGACTTATTGGAAGAAGGTAAAGAACCTGCGCGGAAAGGAGTGTTGCAACAGCTCCAGTTGAAAGTAAAGAAGCAAGAAATAGATCAACGTAAGCAGAAATCTGAACGACACCACGCCCCGCTACAGCAGGCAGAAATCTACGGCGAATTTCAACTACATGAGGTAAGGACCTATTTACGGTTGGTCGTAGATCAGGAGCGATCTTCCAGACCGCAACCAACTGAACACTGAATTGCAGAATCCCGCCTGCAACTAATCCCCAAGCAACTGCTGTGGCGGCATCAAAAACATTCCAAGATCGAGTAAAAACAAATACCAAGACAACAATTTGAGCGATATTCCAGAGAACAGGAGCCACATAAGAAAGAAAGAATTTTCGATGACTATTTAGAACTCCGAGACACCATGCGGAAAGAACTAAAGCTCCTATACCTATAAAAGTAATACGCAACAGATCTACCGTTAACTCAAACCGAGCGTTGTCAAACCCGGGTGCGAGAATTGCAGCGATTGGTCGAGCCGCCAACACACCGAGAAGCACGAGGAATCCTGAAATAGCAGAGAGCAGGCCAAGAGTTGCACCAGCAGCTTTACTTGCTTCCTCTTTTCGGTCTTCACCCAATAGTTGGCTATATACCGGAATGAAAGAAGCAGAAAGAGTTCCTTCTCCTAAGAGATTCTGTAACAAATTAGGAATACGCAAAGCAGCAGCAAAAGCATCAGCGGCAGGCCCGAGAGCAAGAACAGAACGCAATAAAGATTCACGGATCAAACCCGATATTCGTGAAAGAAAAATACCCAGAGCAACCACTTGAGTATTAGAGGGTTTCTTTTTTTCTTGCTTTAGCAAAGAGTTAGCATTTGTCTCCACAAGCCGAGAGTAGTCTGTTTCTTCGCCTAGTGGCGGTCTACGCTCAGGATTTCGGTACGATCTACTATATGGAAAATCATTTTGAAGACGTTATAGGGGTGCGCGCCTCACTATCAAATGTTAATTACTTAGCAGACGACGGAATCGCTGGAATTGTCTATCTAGCTGACCGCCTAGGGAAGCCAATTCTGGTTGAAGGGCCGGCAGGTACAGGCAAGACACAATTAGCAAAAAGTGTGGCGGAAATGATCAACGCCCGTCTAATTAGGCTCCAATGTTATGAAGGACTTGATGAGTCAAAAGCTCTCTACGAGTGGAACTACAAGAAACAGCTACTGCGAATTCAAACAGAAGGAGCCGGAGACTGGAACGAAATTGAAGACGACATTTTCTCTGAAGAGTTCTTACTCACCCGCCCTCTTCTTGAAGCTATACGAGCAGAAGACCGAGTAGTACTCCTTATAGATGAAGTAGACCGTGTAGAGGTAGAAACAGAAGCTCTATTGTTAGAGATACTTTCGGATTATCAAGTATCCATACCTGAACTTGGGACAGTAGAGGCTAATCAAGTCCCACTAGTATTTTTGACCTCAAATGCCACACGTGAATTATCTGAAGCCTTGAAGCGAAGATGCCTTTATCTATATATTGATTACCCAGATTTAGAAAGAGAAAGAGAAATAGTTTTAGCTAAAGTTCCTGAAATAGATGAAAATTTGGCAGATCAAGTAGCACGTATCGTTCGATCCATCCGTCAATTAGACTTAAAAAAATCCCCTTCAGTTTCTGAAACCCTTGACTGGGCAAGAACTCTTATTCTCTTGGGAATATCAAAAGTCGATGCTCAAACAGCAACAGAGACAGTCAATATCCTCCTCAAATACCGAACAGATATTGAAAAGGCCATAAAAGAGTTTACCGATAGCCCAGACGGATTATCGGAAGAGGAAGAGTAGTTCATATTCTATGACTATCACTGAGCCCGAATTGGAAAATTCACCTCTCCTTGAACTTCTCGGCGGTTTCATAGTCGAATTAAGGGAAGCAGGACTTCCAGTAAGTCTCACAGAGAACCTGGATGCTATGGAAGCAGTGACTCACATACCGCTTGAAGATCGAGAATCTTTTAAGTACGCGCTGGGAGCGACACTCGTAAAAAATCACACACACTGGAAAGCATTCGAAGTTGTTTTTGAAGTCTATTTTTCGATGCGTGGTGAAGAATATGTCATTGGGTCAGAAACCGAAGGTGAACTCTCAGGTGATGAACAAGAGGGTGATGAGAATGCGTTACCTGGCCAAGGACAACCACAAGGCGGGGGAGGAGGGATGCAGTCCCTAACCCCTGAACAACTAGCAGAGATGCTCTTTAAAGCACTTTTAAATGGAGACATGGCAATGTTGAGCGCACTGGCTCGACAAGCAGTTATGCGATTTGCCGGCATGGAGCCAGGCCGTCCAGTCGGAGGAACTTATTATCTTTATCGGACTCTGAGAAATCTTGATTTAGATGGAGTCCTAGAGAAGCTTATGGAAGAAACAAAAAATCAAACTTCTCAACCTTTGAGCCAATTTGAGGAAAGACTAGAACGTGACGAATTTCTAGATCGCATAGAGAAATTAAAAGCAGAAGTTGAAGCAGAAATACGCCGACGCTTAGTAGCAGATCGCGGAGTAGAGGCGATGGCGCGAACTCTACGGAAACCACTCCCCGAAGATGTTGATTTCATGCATGCCTCTCGAGAAGAAATGAGTGAACTACGTAAAGCTATTTACCCACTTACGAGAAAATTAGCGGTACGCCTCGCGAGAAAACGCCGTCACGGTAGAAAAGGACCGCTCGATTTCCGAAACACTATTAGACATTCCTTGAGTTACGGCGGGGTACCAGCAGAACCAAAATTCCGGTTCCCACGGCCGGCAAAACCAGAAATTATGGTAGTAGCAGATATTTCAGGCTCGGTGGCTTCATTTGCGCGGTTCACACTGCATCTGGTTTATGCAATAAGTAACCAGTTCTCAAAAGTAAGGTCCTTTGTCTTCATAGATGGATTAGATGAAGTAACTAGGTTCTTTGAAGGGGTGGAAGACATTGGAGAGGCAGTGCATAGGGTAAATACTGAAGCGGACGTGGTTTGGGTTGACGGACATTCAGACTATGGCCACGCTTTCGATGTTTTCTGGGAGAAATTTGGGCGAGACCTCAGTCCAAAAACGACGGTACTTATTCTTGGTGATGCACGGAACAATTATCATGCTTCTCAAGCTTGGATTATCCAAGAAATGAAAAAAAAGGCACGAAAGGTGTATTGGTTAAACCCTGAACCACGTGCGTATTGGGATACTGGTGATTCAATAGTTGGTGAATACACCACACATACCGACGGTTGTTATGAAGTTCGGAATCTAAGGCAATTGGAAAGTTTTGTAGAAAAACTAGTTTGATTTGATCAAACTTGACCGTTGCGAAGTAGCTCTGCGACACGGAAAGCGAGATCAATACTTTGACTTCCATTTAGACGTGGATCACACATTGTTTCGTATCGTTCTTCAAGGTCGCTGTCTACAACTTCGGCTCCACCGCCTAAACATTCGGTAACATTGTCGCCTGTCAGTTCAAGATGAACTCCACCAGGGTGTGTGCCTTCGGAGCGATGCACGGCGAAGAATCCTGAAACTTCAGTAAGGACATCTTCGAAATGTCGAGTCTTTCTTCCACCTTCTGCAGTGAAAGTATTAGCATGCATAGGATCACACACCCAGACCACTGGATGGCCTGATTCTTTAACTGCTTGAAGAATTGGAGGGAAATGGTCACCGATTTTCTCTGCACCCATTCTCACAATGAGAGTAAGGCGGCCCGGTTTTCTGTCAGGGTTGATGGTTTCACAAATTTCTAGAACTTCTTCAGGGGTAGCATTCGGACCAACTTTGCAACCAATCGGATTCTTCACACCACGTAGGAATTCGATGTGAGCACCATCAATCTGACGAGTTCGTTCTCCGATCCAAAGCATATGAGCTGAACAGTCGTACCAATCACCAGTAAGAGAATCTTCGCGCGTTAACGCTTCCTCATAATCAAGCAAAAGAGCTTCATGACTTGTAAAAAAGTCAACTTGACGTAGTTCAGCTAAAGTTTCTGATGTTATGCCGCATGCTTCCATAAATTTCACGGCACGTTCAATTTCATCAGCGAGCGCTTCATAACGTTGCCCAGAAGGACTGTCAGCCACGAACTCTCTATTCCATTGATGAACATGAGATATGTCAGCAAAGCCACCTTTTGTGAAAGCGCGCAGAAGGTTGAGCGTGGACGAAGCACGGTTATAAGCAGTCAAAAGTCTCTGTGGGTCAGGAACGCGCTCGTCTGCGGAAAAGTCAATGTTGTTAACTATGTGACCTCTAAAGGAAGGAAGTTCAACACCATCAACTGTTTCAGTGCTATTTGAACGTGGTTTTGCGAATTGTCCTGCGATACGACCTACTTTTATTACCGGCACACCAGTGAAGTAAGTTAGGACTATTGCCATTTGAAGAATGACTCTTAACCGATCTCTAATTGAATCTGCAGAAGTATCAAAAGATTCTGCACAATCACCAGCCTGCAAGAGAAAAGCTTCACCGGTACATACAGCGGCAAGGTTTTCAGTTAGATCTCTACTTTCTCCGGCAAAAACTAAAGGAGGTAAGGAAGATAGTTCTTTGAGCGCTTGAGAATGCGCCTCAGGATCAGGCCATTCTGGTTGTTGTAACGCTAGGAAGTCACGCCAAGAACTTGGAGTCCAATCTTGAACTCCGAAATCAGCAGAAGAAGAGAATTTGTTCACAATATAAATACTAGAGGAAAGGGGCCAGCAGTCCCGAGGGATTTAATTCTTTATTCAGTGAGAGTGCTTAAACAGTGGCGTCAATAACTTCGCCAGCACGATCTCGCACTGTATTTACAGCCCTTTTTACGAGGCGTCTTGCCGCTTCGGCAGTTACACCAAGGTTTTCGCCAACTTCGCGGTAGGAACGTTTCCGGCCGTCCGTGATACCGAAACGTTGTTCCACGGCGTAACGTGCACGAGTGTCAAGAACATCAAGAAGGCCAGTAGCCATTTCATTCTCTGCTTGAGACATAACTTCTGCTTCTGGTCCTGGCTTTGAGTCAGGGAGAAGATCAACTAACTCGTTACTATCGTCATCGCCGATTGTTCTATCCAATGAAGTTGGAGTAGTCAATCTATGAAGACGGGCATGTTCTTCGTCGAGTTCGTCACCGTTGCCAGAAACAGCACGTAAAGCGGCTCTAAGACTCGCAGAACGATCACCAGGTAGTCGAACCAAACTTGCTTTTTGGTCGAGTGCGCGCCCTATTGCTTGGCGAATCCAAAAAGTAGCATAAGTTGAGAATTTGAATCCTTTACGCCAATCAAATTTGTCTACAGCATGTTCTAGGCCAAGGTTTCCTTCTTGAATGAGGTCAAGGAGTTCCATTCCAGGGGGAAGAGGGTATCTACGCGCAACGCTTACGACAAGACGTAAGTTTGAGCGAATAAAGCGGTCTTTAGCTCGGGCAGCGTTTCGGATTGCTCTATCAAGATCTTTTCCAGTTTCGCCTTCGTCTTTTTTAGCTTGGGCTGCAGCTCCGGCTTCAATCAATTTAGAAAGTTCGCGCTCTTGTTGGGCATCCAGAAGATCTACCAGTCCGATTTCGTTTAGGTATTGTCCTACTGAGTCACTCATATTTTTGCTCTCTTGTTTTTCCGCGGCACGCGCCGAGATGTGAAATTTTTAGTACGAAAAGGTGTTTTTGTTGAGGGTTTTTAAATTTCGTCAACTTGCTTAAACCACCAAAAAACAATTCAAGCACAATTTTTACCGTTTGTGAAGAGTTTTTTTTATGACTTATGCCACATTTGCTATAAATGCTGGTCAAAGCACTATTTTAATTCTGTGAATCTTAAGAGATGCAGTAATATGAAGTAGAGTTACGTCTGTGAACAAACTGCAGAAAAGTCGAATAGGTTTGTTTGGAGGAACCTTCGATCCTCCTCATTTCGGTCACCTTGCGGCAGCTTTAGCGGCCCGAGATCAACTTGAGCTCGATTCAGTTCTTTTTATAGTGGCGAATGATCCATGGCAAAAAACAGAAGCAGGTATTGCGATAACTCCAGCAAGTCACCGCTTAGAGATGACAAAAATTGCTGTGGCTGATTTTGATGCCCTGAAGGCAGATGATTCTGAAATCATACGCGGTGGTCTTACCTATACTTCAACAACATTGAAAGAGATGAAAGATCTTTTCCCAAAGGCAGATTTGTTTCTTTTAGTAGGAGGAGATGTGGCTATAGAACTCAATACATGGAAAGACGCTAGTTCTATACAAGAGAACGCCACTTTGGTTGTGGTTGACAGGCCGGGATACACCGGTGCTGAACCACCAGAGGGTTGGAAATTTGAAAAAGTGGTTGCGGAAACTCCGGATATAGCTGGAACAGAAATACGTTTACGAAGTCGAGAAGGTGTAGAAGTTAAAACAATGGTTTCTGAATCGGTCAAGTCTTATATCGACAAGTATGAACTCTACGAAGAGGGGAGTTCATAATGGAAGAAGAAGCACCAAAAGAAATGGCGTCTCGTCTCAAAGGAAGAAAGAAAGCGCCACCACCATCTTTTGGATGGCGTTGGGTTTTCCCCTTGTTTTTGGTGGCGGCGGTTGTTTGGTCTGGTTTCCTTATTTTAGAAAGCGGTGATCATCTTTTGAATAGTCAAGACGGGGAAACTTTAGATGCCATCACAGATCCAACAGCTCCTGGATTTGAGGCATTTGTTGAACAAACTTGGTCAATGGTTATAGCAACTGAAGACGATGAAGGCGACTTAGTTGATCTTGTTGTTGCTGCTGTTGCCGATCGGGAACTAGGAGGAGGGTCCGTACTCATTGTTCCTCCTTTATTGAATTCAGGTTCTGGTTGCGAACAAGTTCCGTGTGACTTAAAAACGATATATGAAGAGGGGGGTTTGAGTGCTCTTAATACAGTCTTAGTGAATTTATTGGAGGTTTCATTTAGCGAAGAAGTGCTTTTGACTTCTTCGCGTTGGGCCGGTTTAGTTTCTCCGTTGGCCGGGGTTGAACTCACTTTAGAAGAGGACATCGTAGAAGTAACTGAAGAGGGTGCCGAAGTTACTCTTTTCACCCAAGGGGACGTAAATATTGAAGGAGAAAAGGTGGTCAGATTCCTTTCTTCTTCAAGTGATGATGAGCAAATGGCTCGCAGTAAGAGTTTTTGGGATTCTTGGTTGCGAGAACTTGGAGAAGCAGAAGATCCATTGGAGAAACTTCCCGATTTAGGATTAAGTGTTGTTGACTTTCTTTCCGTTGTTACTTCTGGAGAGACTGGAGTAATTTCTTTTCCCATGGAAGAGGCAGAAAACTTTTTTGTTCCTAATGTGGAAAGGCTTCAAGACTTGGTAGTTGACTTGTTCCCATTTCCAATTGCAGCTGTTCCCGGAGAGCGCATAACTGTTCGCCTAATCAATGGAGTGGGTGATTTCACTCTTAACTCGGTTGCACAGAAGCAGATTGTTTCTGCAGGAGCGGAAATAATTGTGGTTGGAAACAACGAAACGTTTGATGTTCAAGAGTCGAAAGTGGTTTATCGAGATCCTATGGTTGCCGGAGAGGCGGAGGTCCTTGGCTCTCAGTTAGGATTACCCGTTGAGTTTGATGAATTTATTAGTCCAGTGGCTGAAGTCACCATCTTGATCGGTGCAGACTTTGCTGCTTTTAGCTAAAACAGGTCAGTTATTAAAACTTTTTAGAGTTGATTTATTTGCGAAATGATTTAACAACAGAAGATATCAAGCGTTGGTCGCAACAGGCCGCGTTTGCTGCAGATGAAAAGTTGGGGAAAGACACTGTTCTTCTTGACGTCGGGGCCCTAGTAGGTATCACAGACGTTTTCGTTATCACTAGTGGAAGCAATTATCGACAGGTTCGAGCGATAATTGAAGAAATACAAGAACAGATGCTTTTACTTGACGGCCCAAAACCGCAAACAATCGAAGGACGAGAATATCAAGAAGGATCAATATGGGTACTGATGGATTACGGCGGATTCATCGTTCACGTATTTGATGAAGAAACAAGAGATCTTTATGATTTGGAACGTTTATGGAATGATTGCCCACGTATCGAATGGCAAGAGGACTAATAGTTGCCAAGAATACGCTCAGGAGAAACAAGCACAACTACGCGTTGTTCTTCAGACATCACACGATCATATTCATCCCAATCCTCGTGAGTCCCTCCTGCAGCTTCAAACACAGAGCGAAGCAAGCAACGTAAATCTTCGGAATCAAAACCCTCCGGCAAACTATCAGAACCTATCAAATCAGTAGGCCCGGCTGCTGAACGCCACGACCAGCCCCGTCGAATAGCAACCGTCATCTCAGAACCACGACGAACATGATTTAACCGAGATGCGTTAGAAGCAGACACAAAAGCTACACAGGGAGAACCCGAAACAGGATGATCGACAACACCGCAATTCACGACACTAGAAAGAACAGAACCGTCTTTCTGCACCGTGCTCACCACAGCCAAACCAGTTTCGCTAGACAAAAACTTTTTAACTTCTTCAATATTGGACATAAAACTCACTTTACTTTCTAAGGTGCGCCCGGTAACGACTCGCAAGCCACACCATCATTGTTACCATCAAGTCTTCCGACATCTCCGTAATAAGGAAAATAGGTATCAAACCATTCTTGGGCTTCAAGCCAAGTTGAGAAATCTCCACAATTTTTGCTATTACCCGGATTAGGCGGAACAGTAGAAGTGCTTGTTGACCCAGCCGTGGTTGTGGTCACAACAGGAACTGTGGTTGTGGAAACAACCGTGACAGCAGGCGGAGAAAAATCTCCTTCCATGTTTGGTGGACCATCACAGGATTCAATCATCAAAAGAAGAGCCTCTTGCTCTGCAGTAGTAACTGTGAGGGCCCAACGACTCTTAATCTCAACCCACGAAACCGCGTACTGACACCAATAGCTGATATCAGACGGTTTCCATTCATCAGGACCACGCGCACCTTTAGAACGATTCTCAGACGCCGATACCGCTATCAAATGCTGAGGATCTGCAAGATCGTTATAAAAGGCGTTCTTAGTTGAAGTATTCCAAACCCAACCGCCAGAAGCATGAGCGTTGGCGAGAGGAACGAAATGGTCAATATCAAAAGAAGAGGGATCGGATGTATAAATACCTGCAAAAGCCCCGTACCAATAACCCGACATGACTCGACATCCATCTGACGATAACTCAACTGGTTCTAAAGATTCAAGAATCAGTACCTCGTGACGAGTGCTAATACAATCGCCATCGTGATCCCCCCAACTAGAACCCCAGTCATCACGATCATAGGAAACAGGTGCTAGATCATCACTTACGGCAAGTGAAGCTATTTGGTTCCCAATCTCGGTTTCCCACTCTTCAGACTCGCTATTTGTTTGTTCTTCAGTTGCGGAAGAAGTCGTCGAGGTAACTGTCGTTTCTACAACAGGGGCTGTGGGTACCTGAATTTCGCCGGTCCACAGAGCGCTACTGAGGTTGGCCAGCATTAACTTGAAATCGTCTGAAGCCCAAAAGGTTCGGTTTGGAACCCCGGTCTTGTGGGCGCCCCATCTGTTGTAGTTTCCTAGGCCGACTGGTCCGACGTGACTACCAGATGGGGTTCCTCCAAGAAAAAACTCCTGAGTGATGAGAGCCAGAGTGGAGTGACCACTTTCTTTCTCGTATTCGGTTGGCACCTCTAGGGCATCCTGAAATTGTTTAATTATGACTGGCCGGCCTGGAGCCCAGTACATATCATGAAATTCGTTTGGAAGTTTCAGAACGCTGGTCAGTAGACATCGTCGGGCTTTGATCAACGAGAGCCAATCGTCGACCTCCGCTCCGATGCACAACGCTTCATTTCGGGCATCAAATCCCGTCCCAGCAACTTCCACTAGCACGCCGCTTCCACTTTCGCTGCCCGGACCAAACACGACATCTGCGCCATCGTCGAGAGCTTGACTGGCCGCGGTTACACCCCAGCCGGCGTCCGGTTCCCCTTCGTTGCCAGCATGGACGATTGTCAGAACCTCAATGTCGGGGTCAATTTGGGAGACACCGCTCATGAAACCGCTGCCATAAGCGGCCGATGAAGGTTCAGTAGTCGAATCAAGTATCACGGCAACGATTCCGGTCTGAGTTACCGATGCGGCAAGTGTTCCGACGAGAAACCCGGCATGATCCTCAGGAAAAACCAAACCGGCAAGGTTAGGAAAATACTGGTCGTGGTACTGGTCGATCCCGATGAAGTTAATATCGGGATGCTGGCGGGCGCGGGCTGTCGTCGCCTCACCCATTTCAGCCCCGATGGTGACGATGAGGTCACAGCGTGCGTCGATGAAATCGTCGATCAAGGCCGCGTGATCATCTGTTTTTTCAGGAACAGTAGAAGCAGTGGTGGCTCCGCCTCCGTCTGCTATGAGAGATTTTGTGATCTCTCGACGCTGTCGTTCAAGAGACATCCAGGTTTCATGGTTAAGCCACTCATATTTACGCCCGTCAGGGGCGGTGACTAAACACATGTCCCAGGTTGAATCAGATGTCCAGGTTGGCTCGGCAGTGGTGTTTGGCGGGGTAGTGCTGGTTGTGGCGGGGTTAACTGTTGTTTCTGGAACAGCGGCAGTTGAAGTGGTTGTATCTGAGTCAGCACCGCTACCACAGGCGGTTATCAAAAAATAGAGAGCAAGAATCAAAGAGAGTCTTCGCATCTTTTTAGTATGTCAGGTAATCCGCTTCAGAACAGAAGAAGTAAAGTCTGAACAGCTCAAAACTCTTTAGACTTACAATTAGGTACAAACCCTATGGAAACTGATCAACAAAAACTAGGTATTTCCGACGAAGCAATGAACTATGTTGCCAAAAAAGGCGGCGAAGTGGTAGTTGACTACATTTCTGGCGACAATTGAAGCGGACGTCGTCCCACTCTTGCCGTGAGCACGAGCACAGTAAGAAGAAATCTTGACGCCTACCAAGAGATTGAATTGAGATCAGAGGTCTCTGTTTACGTGGCGTTACCTGTTGTACAACTCGGCGGGAAACTGACTATCTCTTTAAAAGGTAAAAGGCAACTTCAAGCTCATATTGAAGAAGCCAGTTGCACCCTCTAACTCACTTGCGAGTGGAGCTAGAGGGAATTGAACCCTCGACCTCTTCCATGCCATGGAAGCGCTCTGCCAACTGAGCTATAGCCCCGAGAACCACAAATGGTATCAGCGCTTGATCAGGTCTAAACAAGAGTTCAACAAAGTTAGCAACAATAAATGTGGAAGTGCCCATGTAGCACGGCCTAGTTCGCTAGCCTCTTGTTGATGTCTAATGTGTATGACCCACAAGAAATAGAGTTGCGTTGGCAACAACGCTGGCTTGAAGAAGGAACGTACGAGGTTGAAAATGATGACCCGCGCCCTCCTTACTATGTGCTTTCTATGTACCCGTATCCCAGTGGTCCTGCTCATATGGGGCATGTACGCAACTACACCATGGGAGACCTTTTAGTTCGTTATCGAACAATGCGAGGCGACGGTGTTTTATCACCGATTGGTTTTGACTCTTTTGGTTTACCAGCAGAAAACGCAGCAATACAAACAGGTACGCATCCAAGAGAGCACACGGATAAAAATATTGAAGCATTATCAGCTTCGCTTCGCCGTATAGGAGCCGCATATGACTGGCGTCGTGTGGTGCGTAGTCATGATCCGGAATACATGAAATGGACGCAATGGATTTTCCTAAAGTTCTACGAAGCAGGGCTTGTTTACCGAGGGGAAGCCCCTGTTAATTGGTGCACAGGATGCCAAACAGTTTTAGCGAACGAACAAGTACTTCCTGATGGAACTTGTGAACGCTCCGGCGATCTCGTGGAGCAACGCAACATGGAACAGTGGTTTTACCGAATCACGGCATATGCCCAAGAATTACTTGATGATATGGAAACTGTTGATTGGCCAAACAAAGTCAAAGTAATGCAAAACAATTGGATCGGTCGTTCTGAAGGTGTCGAGTTCGGGCTTCCAATTGCTGACGACAACGGAGAACCTCGCACTGATATTGAACCATTAGATGTGTTTACGACTCGTCCCGACACGGGTTTTGGAATGACATTTGCAGTTCTTTCACCGGAACATCCCAGAGTTGACGAACTCACCACAGGAGAAAATAAGGAATTGGTACAGGCTTTCTGCGAGTCAGTAGCTGAACTATCAGATATAGATCGTCTCTCCACTGAGGGAACCTTGGATAAAAGAGGTATCGCAACCGGCGGATACGTAATCAATCCATTCACCGGGAAAGCAATCCCCGTGTTCTTAGCAGACTATGTACTTATGACTTATGGAACAGGCGCCATCATGGCCGTACCAGGACAGGATCAAAGAGACTGGGAGTTTGCTAAAGCCCATAATTGTGAAATTCTTCGCACAGTCCAACCACCAGAAGATTTTGACGGAGAAGCCTTCGTTGAAGACGGGCCAGCAATCAACAGTGACTTCCTTAACGGACTATATGTAAGCGAAGCAAAAGAAAAAGCGGCCCAATGGATCGAAGAGCAAAAACTTGGCCACGCGAAAATAAATTACCGACTCCGCGACTGGCTTCTATCTCGACAACGTTACTGGGGCTGCCCGATACCGATCATCTACTGCGACGACTGCGGAGAACAACCTATTCCAATAGAAGAATTACCAGTGAACCTTCCCGACGATGTTGAATTCATGCCAACGGGTCGATCTCCGCTCACCACCCACGAAGAGTTCCTTGCAGCAACCTGCCCGAACTGTGAGGGAGAAGCTCGCCGTGAAACAGACACCATGGACACTTTTGTTGACTCTTCTTGGTATTTCCTTCGCTTCGCAGATCCAACAAATCAGGAAAACCCATTTAGTTTAGATGCGGTCGCGAGATGGCTTCCAGTGGACCAGTACATCGGGGGAGTAGAACACGCAATCCTGCATCTCATGTACGCCCGTTTTTTCACTAAAGCGTTAGCTGACCTCGGAGTAGTTCCTAAAAGCCTTCGAGAACCGTTTAGCCGCTTATTCACCCAAGGAATGATTCGCCTCGGTGGAACAAAAATGTCTAAATCTAAAGGAAATCTTGTCGCACCCGAAGAAATTCTTGATCACCAAGGAGCAGACGCTCTCCGACTCGCACACTTACAGGTCAAACCACCACAAGAAGATGTTGACTGGGAAGATCTCGGTATAGACGGTTGTTCAAAATTTATTGGCCGAATTTGGCGGCTCGCTTTATCAACAAAAAATCTCCCAGGAGAACGACGGGAAGGCGAACCTTCTGCTGCCGATTTAGAAATCGAAAGAGCAACACACCGCTTAATGGACCGCATCACAAACGAATACGATCGCTGGTCATACAACACCGCCATCGCTGGATTCATGGAATTCACCAACACGCTTTACAAATGGATTCAATCTCCGGAAGGAGCACACGGACCAATACTGGAAGAAGCAGTAGACACACTCTTATTAGTCATGGCTCCAGCAGCTCCCCATGTTTGCGCAGAATTATGGGAAAGACGAAACGGAGACCACATACATCTCAAACAATGGCCGGTACCAGACCCAGAAAAACTTGTAGAAGATACCGCAACCATGATTATTCAAATCAACGGAAAAGTTAAAGAAAGACTGGAAGTTCCTTCAGATATAAGCGATGAAGAAGCTGAATCTCTCGCCATGGAAACCCCGAAGGTTGCGGCACAACTCGATGGCGCTCAACCGAAGAAAGTTATAGTTCGAGCACCAAAACTAGTAAACCTAGTTGTTTAAAAACTACTGATCTCGCAGAAAACGTTCCAACTCAGCGGCTAAGTCCTCACCTGAGGGCAGCTGAATCCGGCTGTCATGCAAGTTGTCGTACGCTTCTTCTAATTTCTCCAGCATCGTCACATGCTCTGGATTCTGAACAATCAAATCATCAAGACGAGATCTCGTGGCTAAAGATTTTTCAACCAAGGGTCCCAGACCGATATCGATACCTGTTACTTCTGTGAATCCTTCGAGAAGGGCCATTGTCGCTGGAGGGAACCCTGTAGCGGAAAGATAATGAGGAACTTGAGCCCAAATGCCGACAGCAGGAATTCCAGCCGCAGCTGCCGCAACTTCAATACTGGCTTGAATTCCGGCTGGTATTTCTAGAGTGGCGGTCACAAATTCTAATTTATTCACAAGTTCAGGAGTGCTCGCGGTGCAAGCAAGCCTGGTTGGGCGAGTGTGAGGAACTGCTGCTGGATAAGAACCGAGCCCAACTACAAGTTCAACGTTTAGTTGAGTGGCTATTTTTACTACAGATTGAGCGAAGGATTTCCATTCATGATCCGGTTCCGGTCCATGTAAAAGAAGTAAGGGACGTTGACCCTCTTGTTCTAAGAGATGAATCTCTATTGAAGGCCAGTCAAGACGTTGAACAACTCCGTCAACTAGTTTCATCGTTGGACGGCGCGCCCGATGATCTAAAAGACGATCAGTGTTGAATTTTGAAATTAACCGCATTTCAGAAGATTTCTTAATTTGCTGGTATGCCGCACGAGTAGCTCCTGCAGCTTCTACCCAACCTTCAAGCGCGAGCACTAAAACAGGAGATTCTAAATCAGGAACCTCAATCATCTCGAATAGTTCTAATTCCGGATTACTCATTTCATTCCACTTATTGTTTCCGCCGCTAAATCGGCAAGAATTATAACTCTATTACCAAAAGCATCTATAGATGCTTCATCAATTTTGCCCATTACTCCAGCGACATAACGGGTGTATACGCCTTCAACTATGCACGCCATGCGCCAAAAATTGAACGCAATATAAAAATCTAAGTGTTCTAAGTTCCGGTCACTGTATTCACTGTAGATTTGGCGAATTTCCTTCGCTGTCGGGAAACCCTCAGTTGTGCTTGCTAACTCTCCGGATCCATCAACATGTGAGGAAATAGAAGAAATCATTCCCGCCAGGTCAGCTAACGCATCACCAAGCGTGCAAAGTTCCCAATCCAAAACAGCAGCAACAGGGCCTTCTGTGCCCATCATGCAGTTATCAAGACGGTAGTCACCATGTACAATACTCACCCCTTGCTGTTCGGGGACACGTGCGGCCAGAAGCTTATGCACTTCTAAGATTTGCGGAATCTCACGAGTAGTCCCATCAACAAATTGCTGTCGCCAGCGTTTTAGTTGCCGCTCAATGTAGCCCTCTCGTCGAGCAAGGTCTCCGAGCCCAACAGCGTCAACATTAACCGCGTGGATATCCGCCAATGTTTTCACCAATGAATGTCCCATTTTCTGCCGGACTTCAACAGAAAGGTCTTCTGCTTCTAGGCGAGTACGCAGAATCACTCCCGGAACAAAATCCATTACATAAAACGGGGCATCATTTATTTCTAAATTTTCACACAAACCGATAACTCCAGGAACAGGAACGTCGCTATCTGAAAGGGCACTAATGATTTTATGTTCTCGTGACATGTCGTGAGCGGTCGCTAACACATGCCCTAGGGGAGGGCGTCTTAGCACCCATTTTTGGGAGGACTCGTCCGTCACAACATAGGTAAGATTTGAATGACCGCCAGCAACTGGAGCGAAGGAAAGGTTCCCTGTCACCTCTTCAGCATGCTGATTGAACCACTGCTGAAGATTTGAAGCATTAATGCCAGAAATATCAGTCATAGAGTAAAAGATAGTGTAGAGAAGAAGTCAACTCCTTACCCTGATTACAACAAACTCTGTTAAAGGAAAATAATGGACGTCACAGATGCAACATTTGAAGCCGAAGTCATTATCCGATCTGGACAAACTCCAGTCGTCGTAGACCTTTGGGCTCCATGGTGTGGCCCGTGTAAGCAACTCGGGCCGATACTAGAAAAAGTCATTGGAGAAACCAATGGAAAAGTAGTGTTAGTAAAAGTAAATGTTGATGAGAACCCGGGGATCGCCCAAGCTTTTCAAGCACAATCAATTCCCGCAGTCCACGCCATTGTTGATGGAAAACCTGTTGATTCTTTCCTTGGAGCCCAAGGAGAAGAAACGGTACGTCAATTCGTAAACAAACTCGCAGGTGAAGTAATCGAAGATCCTGTTGATCCACGAATAGCAGCAGGCGATGAAGTTTCACTGAGAGCTTTACTGGATGAAGAAGCAGACAATCTGGATGGGGTACTAGCTTTAGCGGCGCTCCTAATCGAACGTGATGAAGAAGGAGATAAAACGGAAGCATTAGAGCTACTTGAACGCGTTCCACAAAATCCGGATGTACGACACTTAGCGGCGTTAGCGCGAGCTGAAGCCGTTGAAGACATTGACAGTCGCCTCAGCGAACTACTGGCACAGGCAAAAGATGATGATGAAGCCAGACAAGCCTTTATAGACCTCTTAGAGGTCCTTGGATCAGATAATCCAAAGGCAACAGAGTGGCGACGAAAGTTAGCCTCAACTCTCTACTGAGTAAAACTGTTAATGATTCTTGAATTAGGCGCACAACAAGCATTCGACATAACTCATCGAGCGCTAGTTATGGGGATACTTAATCGAACACCTGACTCGTTTTATGACCGAGGCAAACACTGGTCATTTGACGACTTTCTACGACTAGCAGAAGAGCACGTAAAAAATGGCGCAGATTTCTTAGACATAGGCGGAGTCAAAGCTGGGCCAGGGCCTGAAGTAACAGAAGCGGAAGAATTGGAAAGGACAATACCTGGAGTAGAAGCATTAACTGCTCGCTTTGACATACCACTATCAATAGACACATGGAGAGGTTCAGTCGCATCAGCAGCCTTTGAAGCAGGAGCATGCATCGGCAACGACATCAGCGGATTCTCCGACCCGACCTTCTTGCCAACATGCGTAAAACATGAAGCATCTGTCGTAGCTACACATGTCCGGATCGGACCAAGAATCCCAGACCCAAACCCTCATTATCACGATCTAAAAAAAGAAGTAAAAGAATTTCTTGCAGAAAGAGCGCGTTGGGCTCTAGAAGCCGGCATCCCGCAACAACGCATCATGATTGATGCAGGATTAGATCTCGGCAAAACTCCCACTATGTCCACAGAACTGCTTCGCAACTCAGATGACCTTCTAACAATTGGTCACCCTGTTTTCCTATCTGCTTCTAATAAAGGATTTCTCGGTGAATTAAGCGGCACAGATATCAATAACCGACAAGAGTCTTCCTGGGCCGCTCACGCACTAGGAATACTTTTAGGATGCAGAATCTTAAGAGCACATGACGTACGTGGGTCACGTAGGATCTCAGATGTAATGGAAGCAGTACTTAAATATCAGTCATTGGAAAATCTGTGAGTTCTAGTAATGTCATCCTGATAGCTGGAGATGACCCGACACTGATCGCGGAAACAGTCAGTTCTTGCATAGAAGAGGCGGTAGGGAACCAAGACCGTTCACTCGCCTTAGAAGAGATGGATGAAAACAATTACCGAAGCGACCAGACTTCGGGTTTCTCCGCCGGCTCTCTTGTAGATGCAGCACAAACCCCGCCGTTTTTAACAGAGAGCCGAGTCGTCGTAGGTAGACACATAGGAAGATTCGGAAATAAAGACCAAGTAGAACCAATAGTTGAGTATTTGAACGCTCCCTCACCCACAACAAAACTCATTCTCGTTTGGGAAAAAGGAACAGAACCAACACAACAGCGCCTCCCAGCCATCCCCAAATCACTTGCCGAAGCAATTGAGCAATCTGGTGGAAAAATAATTTCTTCTACAGTCGGTAAAGGCAGAGAAGCTAACCAGTGGCTAGAAAAAAGATTGAATTCAGCGGATATAAAAATAGACCGAAAAGCTCAAGCGGTGATAATAGAACGACTTGGACAAGACCGAACTCGAGTGGTCTCTTTACTAACGATGCTTGAAGCCGTCTACGGGTCAGGGGCGCAAGTCAATTTAGAAGAAGTGAATCCATATCTTGGAGAAGCAGGAGATGCGGCTCCCTGGGACTTGACCGATGCAATCGATAAAGGAAATACTGCTAAAGCATTAGAGAACCTCCATCGTTTACAAGGAGCAGGAGGACGACACCCACTAGCAATACTTAGCATGTTGCATAGCCATTACAGTCAACTGCTTAAACTTGATGGCTTAGAATTAACAAGCGAACAGCAAGTCAGTGATGTTCTCGGTGTTAAAGGGTTCCCAGCAAAGAAAATACTTCAATTAAGTAGACAAATACCCACAGAAAGCATAAAAAAAGGAATATCTCTTCTCGCCTCAGCAGACTTAGACCTCAAAGGCAGAACTGCTTGGCCTCCAGAATTAGTAACTGAGGTGCTGGTAGCGCGGTTATCCGCCCTACCTAAAAGATGATGAAGGAATTATTTAGTTAATTCGTTAAAACGTTTTTGAAGTCGAGACTTCTTCCGAGCAGCATTGTTTGGATGGATAATTCGTTTAGCGGCAGCGTTATCAATACGCTTCATAGCTTCCGATAAAGCTGCACTCGCTTCTTCACTTGATCCATCGGATTCCAAAACGGCTTTTGTGCGTGTACGCAGTTCGGAACGCACCGTCCGATTACGCTGACGCTGTTTCTCGCTTTGACGATTACGTTTAATTTGACTCTTTATATTGGCCACGAGGCACACCCTTAAAGAATAGAATTGAGAAATAAATGCACGTTTCTAACTCGAAACGGACAGAGAGCAATACTAGCGTCTAACTAAGGAAATCCGGTATATCGTGAGTTTTAACCTCAAAGAACGCCGATTCGACAGAGCGCTCAACTACGGTCAACACTGATGGATTTAGCACGAATACGAAACACCTCAATCATTGCCCACATAGATCACGGAAAGTCAACATTAGCTGACCGAATGCTTGAACTATGTGGAGCGGTAGATCCTCGAGAAATGAGAGCCCAATATTTGGACTCCATGGACCTTGAACGCGAACGCGGAATCACCATCAAACTCCAAAGCGTGAGACTTGACTGGAAAAATGAAATCATCAACTTGATAGACACCCCTGGACATGTCGATTTCGGATATGAAGTAAGCCGTTCACTTGCTGCCTGCGAAGGGGTGGTTCTCGTAGTTGATGCAGCACAGGGCATAGAAGCGCAAACACTGGCCAATTGCTACCTTGCTCTTGAAAATGATTTAGAAATCGTTGCAGCATTAAACAAAATAGACCTTCCGGCAGCAGAACCTGAAAGATATGCAGAGGAGATCGAATCGGTTCTTGGAATACCAGCAGAAGAGATACTTCTCATAAGTGCAAAAACTGGAGAAGGCGTAGCGGAGCTTCTAGACGCAGTAGTTGAAAAAACTCCGCCACCTATCGGTAACTCAGAAGCCCCTCTTCAAGCATTAGTTTATGACAGCCATTTTGATCAATACCGTGGCGTAGTTTCATCAATTCGCGTAGTGAATGGGACGTTAACAAAAGATGATCGCATTCGATTCATGCAAGCAAACACTTCTCATGACGTAGATGAAATCGGAGTACGACGCCCAGACCTGACACCAATAGACAAATTAGGACCCGGAGAAGTCGGGTACCTTCTGGCTGGAGTAAAAAATGTTGGCGAAGCTCGATCTGGTGAAACGGTCACGAGCCATAAAAATGGATCCGAGGAACCTTTATCTGGCTATAGAGAACCTCAACCAATGGTGTACAGCGGTTTGTATCCCATCGAAGGAGACGAATACAACGACTTAAGAGATGCTCTTGAGAAATTGCGTCTAAATGATTCAAGTTTCACTTATCAACCTGAAACCTCAGGAGCGTTAGGTTTCGGCTTCCGGTGTGGATTTTTGGGATTGTTACACATGGAAATAGTTAGAGAACGATTAGAGAGAGAGTTCAATTTAAGCCTGATTACAACAGCACCATCAGTTGAATACGAAATAGAAAAAACAAATGGAGAAATAATAGAGATCGACAACCCCTGTGATCTACCTGCAGCAACTGAAATCAACACAATTAAAGAACCCTGGCTGTCGGCGAAAATTATCACTCCTTCTGACTACACGGGTGCACTCATGGATTTATGTCAAGAACGGAGAGGAGAACTAGATTCGATGACCTACCTCTCCCCAGAGCGAGTAGAACTTAGTTACTTTTTACCATTAGCAGAAGTGGTGATTGACTTTTTCGACCAGATGAAAAGCCGGACCCAAGGCTATGCCAGTTTGGATTATGAACCGAACGGATATAAAGCATCCGACTTGGTGCGTGTTGATATTCTTTTACATGGCGAACCGGTGGATGCTTTCTCTACAGTTGTACATCGAGGAACCTCAGAGGCTTACGGCCGACGCATGACAGCAAAATTGAAAGAACTCATTCCGCGGCAACAGTTCGAAATCCCAATTCAAGCAGCGATAGGTGGAAGAATTATTGCCCGTGAAACAGTTAGAGCTTTCCGCAAAGACGTAACTGCGAAACTTTACGGTGGAGATATCACAAGAAAGAGAAAACTTTTAGAAAAACAAAAAGCTGGAAAGCGACGAATGAAATCAATTGGGCGGGTTGACATACCGCAAGAAGCGTTTGTTTCGGCTTTACGTCTCGATGATTAATAAGAGTTCTCTAAGTTTTACCATTACAGGAAAAGAAAGAACAAGGTAGCCTTCTTGTCATGCTTGAAGAACGCAAAGCAGCCATCCTAAGCGCTGTTGTTGAAGAATATATTGAAACTGAAACCCCCGTCGGGTCTTCACATATAGCAAACGTTCCAGGAGTGGATGTTTCGTCAGCAACAGTACGTAATGAACTCGGACAATTAGAAGAGCAGGGCTACCTCTTTCAACCACACACTTCTGCTGGCCGTATTCCAACGGATAAAGCCTACAGGTTCTTCGTTGATCAACTCGAAACCCCAGGCTCGTTGAGCCCGGTGGAAGGTTCAAAAATATCAGAATTTTTTGCCCGTTCTTATGGCGAGTTAGAAGAGATGCTGCGCGACACAAGCACACTATTAGCGAACCTAACAGGAAGCGCTTCTGTAGTAGTCGCTCCCGATCGCGACCATCAAGAAATTCGCTCAGTCCAGTTGGTGGGCCTTGGATCAAAAGTAGCCATGTTGGTCTTAGTCACAGCAAACGGACAGGTGGAAAAGCATGTCATTGAGTTGCTTGATGAAACACCAGATTCGATTCTTGCCATAGCAAATGCGCACATAGCTGCTCTTGTAATAGGTAAACGCTCATCTGGCGTGTTCCGAAGCACACCGACAGGAGATACAGAAGTAGATGAAGTCATTGCTTCGACGATTTCAGCTCTATCTGAAGAGACTGAAAATCTTGAACGAGCGTACGTTGGAGGGACTTCACAGGTAGCAGCAGCCTTCGAAGAAGTTGAGCGAGTTCAACAGGTATTATCTGTTTTAGAAAGACAATTCGTAGTCGTGAGCCTTATGCGTGATGTGATAGATCGAGGCTTATCGGTAGCAATTGGATCTGAAACTGGCGTAGAACCGTTGTCGGATTGTTCGTTGGTGGTAGCCCCCTACGGGGCTGAAGGAGAGACTGCAGGATCTATCGCAGTTCTCGGACCAACACGAATGAACTATTCTCGAGCTTTGGCAACTGTCGCTGTAGTCGGAAGACAACTAGGAAACCGTCTAATAAAAGGCTGATACCTGAATGTCCAAAGACCTTTATCAGATACTCAAAGTGAACTCCACAGCGAGCCCAAGTGAAATAAAACGCGCTTATCGGGCGCTAGCGCGAGAGCATCATCCCGATGCGAATCCTGATAATCCAGAAGCAGACGAGCGTTTCAAAGAAATAGCTTCTGCCTATGAAATCCTTTCTGACCCAGAAAGAAGAGCCCGTTATGACCAATATGGAGAAACAGGAATTTCTTCCGGGCACTCCGATCCTTTTGGAGATTTTTCTGACATATTCTCTTCTTTCTTTGGAGGACAAAATTCCTCGCCATCTGGGCCGAGGGTCGAATACGGAGAAGATTTAGAAGTCGACTTAGAGATAGGTTTTGAAGAAGCCGTATTTGGAACTGAAAGAGAAATCAATATTCGTACCGCAGTGTCGTGCGAGCCGTGTGGATCTACAGGTGCAACAGCGGGAACTACGGCAATTGAATGTGCCAGATGTAATGGACTCGGACAAATTCAGGAAATGCGTCGATCAATATTAGGTCAAATGTTAACGCAAACAATTTGCCCAGAATGCAAAGGGTCAGGATCCAGAATTTTAGATCCATGCAAAGATTGCAACGGAGAAGGTAGGAAGGTGACAGAAATTTTGTTACCTATTGAAATTCAACAAGGAGTAGACCAAGGAAACACCCTGAGGCTTTCAGGCAGGGGAGCTACGGGAAAAAGAGGGGCCCCTGCTGGTGACCTATATGTACACCTTCGTGTAAGTAGCCATTCCGTTTTAGAACGTCGAGGCTACGACTTGATACATCGTCTTCATATCCCGATGAGTCAAGCAGTTCTTGGCGCGGATTTAGACTACGAAACTCTTGACAGTAAAGAAGTTCTCGCGATGCAGCCAGGAACACAATCAGGACACATTTTCAAATTTAGAGGCAAAGGTGTTCCACACCTCAACACACGAAACAGAGGAGACTACATAGTTGAAGTGGTAGTGGACATACCAACCGACTTGACAACTGACCAAGAAGAGATTCTTCGAAAGTACGCATCAGAGCGAGAAGAGGAAGTAAGTCCGAAAAGGAAAAGGGTTCGTAGTCGACGCCGGTGAATCAGGAATGAACGCTTAGCGTGATCTATCTACAGAAGAAATAAATTCTCTTTTTTTCAAAAAGGGCTTCTGAACAGGTCTTTTAAGATTGATTTTATCGGATTGTTAGAACTTATTAAATCCGGTAACATCAGCGGAACGACCACTATATGTGCCGTCACTGAATTAGTCGCCCGCAACAAAAGTTACTCAGGAGAGTTAGACCTATGGATGAAGAACTTGACGCCTTATACCGCCGGCGGGTAGGTGAGCGGATAAGGGTTATTCGGCGACAGCAACGTCTCTCACTTCACGACGTTGAAGATCGTTCTGAATCTGAATTCAAGGCTTCAGTCCTTGGAGCATATGAAAGAGGGGAACGTGCAATATCAGTTCCTCGCCTACAACGTTTAGCTCGTTTCTACGGAGTGCCAGTTGATCAACTACTCCCCATTGAAGGTGAAGGAGAATCAGCAGCAGTCGCCAAAAAAAGTATGGAATGGACTCCCGGACAGAAGATCGTTATTGATCTAACTAAATTAAGTCAAGTAGAAGGACCAGAATCAGAAATGATTGAAAGGTACTTGACGATTATCCAAGTCAAACGTCAAGACTTCAATGGGAGGGTATTGACGATCCGTGGAGATGATTTACAGGCCTTGGCAGCAATACTGGGAACAGATGTGGATGCAGCAGCCCCACGTCTAGACGAAATAGGATTGCTATACCGACCGGACGCTGCTTAAAGCCAGTCTCTTCTTCTGGTATTCTTTCACTGATATGGGAATTCTGTCGCGTGTTCTTCGTAGTGGAGAAGGAAAGAAAATTAAAGCGCTTGAATCCTTAGTTCCTGACATCAACGCACTTGAGACAGAAATATCAAGTCTTTCGGATCAACAACTCCAAGCAAAAACAGGAGAGTTCCGACAACGATTAGACCAAGGTGAAGATCTTGATGACCAACTAGTCGAATCTTTTGCAGTAGTACGAGAAGCAGCGTGGAGAGTTATTGGCCAACGACACTACGACGTTCAACTTATGGGAGGCGTAGCACTTCACCTCGGTTGGGTAGCAGAAATGAGAACTGGTGAAGGAAAGACCTTGGTTTCCACACTTCCTGCATACCTAAATGGTTTAACTGGAAGAGGAGTTCACCTTTGTACGGTAAACGACTATTTAGCCACTCGAGATGCTGAATGGATGGGACAAATTCATCGTTGGCTAGGTCTAGAAGTCGGATTAGTGGTTCCGGATATGCGCGACCCTGCAGAAAAACGAAAAGCCTATGAAGCAGACATAACGTACGGAACGAACAATGAATTAGGATTTGATTACCTTCGCGACAACATGGCGATGTCACTTGATTTGAAAGCGCAAAGAGGCCATGCTTTCTGCATAGTTGACGAAGTTGACTCGATTTTAATTGACGAGGCCCGGACACCTCTGATAATTAGCGGCCGACTTAGTGAAGCCGCATCTTTATATAAACGTTTTGCAAGCGTTGTCAAAGGGCTGAAACGCGACGTCCATTACGATTTTGATGAAGAGAAAAGAATCGTGGCACCTACAGAAGAAGGAGTTCATTCTGTAGAACAAGCACTTGGTGTCACAAATCTTTATGACGAAGTTTCCTCAAATCTAGTGCATCAGCTACAAGCAGCTTTACGCGCTAAAGAAATCTATCAACGAGACCGCGATTACATAATTGTTGATGGTGAAGTTAGAATTGTTGATGAATTCACCGGACGTGTGCTCGAAGGTCGTCGCTGGTCTGAAGGTATCCATCAAGCCGTTGAAGCCAAAGAGGGTGTAGCGATAAAAGAAGAGAATCAGACTCTCGCTACCATCACACTTCAAAATTATTTTCGACTATATGAAAAACTTGCAGGAATGACCGGAACAGCAGAAACTGAAGCTGCTGAATTAGCGGGAATTTACGGATTACAAGTCGTATCAATACCAACAAATCGACCCATTGGACGTCTTGATGGAAGTGATTTGATATATAAAACAGAAGAAGGAAAATTCTCTGCACTCATAGAAGATATTTCTACACGACAAGCAAACGGACAGCCAGTGCTCGTAGGAACAGTTTCAGTTGAAAAGTCAGAAAAACTTTCACGTGAATTAGAAAAACGTGGTATCTCCCATGAAGTTCTAAATGCTAAACAGCACTTTCGGGAAGCAGAAGTCATAGCGCAGGCAGGTAGACCAGGTGCAGTCACTGTGGCAACAAATATGGCAGGACGAGGAGTTGACATTCTCTTGGGTGGAAACCCTGAGAATCTTGCCAAACGAAAAGTTCAATCTGACGGAATTGATCCGAACTCCGCCTCGGGGCAACAGAAAGTGGAAAAATTAACGAAAACATTTGAACCTGAATGTGATGTAGAGGGAGAGAAAGTTAGACAAGCGGGAGGCCTCTATGTCTTGGGAACAGAACGCCATGAATCTCGGCGAATAGACAATCAGCTACGAGGAAGAAGCGGACGACAGGGCGACCCAGGAGCAAGCCGGTTCTATCTTTCTTTAGACGATGATTTGATGCGGTTATTCGCTGGAGGTGGAATGCGCGGAGTCATGGATCGAGCACTACCAGAAGATGTCCCTATCGAGTCAAACATGGTGTCAAAAGCGATTGAAAGAGCACAAACGACCGTTGAGCAAAAAAACGCTGAAGCGCGAAAAAACATTCTCAAATACGACGAAGTGATGAACGAACAACGGAAAGTCATTTACTACAAACGAAATCAAATCCTGAACGGCTCAAATCTACGGGAAGAAGTTCTAGAGCAGATAGAACAAGTCTCAAGTCGAGAAGCGCTAAAACACTGCCAGTCTGAACATCCCGAAGAATGGGATGTAAGCAGCCTCATTACTTCAATTGAAAGTTTCTGGCCGTTGACACTTGAAACAGAAGAAATCTCTAAAACTGATACGACGTTTGAGTTGACAAACCTCCTTATAGATGACGCAACCAAATCATTAGAACAAAGAGAAGTTGAACTCGGATTAGAAACATTTCGCGAAGTTGAACGACAAGTAATGCTCAGAATAATTGATCAACGTTGGCGAGAACATCTTTACGAGATGGATCATTTAAGAGAAGGAATCCATTTACGAGCAATGGGACAACGTGACCCTGCCACCGAATGGCAAAGAGAAGGATTTGAACTATTTGGACATCTCACCCAACTCATCGGCGAAGATTTCCTTCGATACGTAATGCGCATTCAAGTGACAATTACTGAGGACTCTCCAACCCCTTCTGACGTAGTAGCAAGCGGGCCAGAAGGTCCCGTATTGGGCGCTGCAGCAGTAGCTGCAGCTGCAGGTGCACCAACTCAAGTAAAAGAATCTAAATCAGCACCAAAAATTCAAAAAATCAATGATGAATGGGAATCAACCCCACGAAATGCTCCTTGCCCATGTGATTCTGGACGTAAGTTCAAACACTGTCATGGACGCTAAAAGTTATTGAACCATGGAAGACATCACCGAAGAAATAAAGAATCTACAAATACGACTCAAAGAGTCATCTCGGTATCTCCGCATACCAGAATTGATTGAACGCCGCAAACAACTAGAACAAGAAATGGCAGACCCAAGTTTATGGGATGATCAAAATCGAGGACGCCAAGTTCAAAAAGATCTATCTGAGGTTATAGAAGATATAAATCTTCACGAATCGCTAAAAACTGAGGTAGAAGACCTAGAAACGCTTCTCGAACTAGCAACAGAAGAAGGCGATGAATCCTTAGACGGAGAAATACAATCTGATCTGAAAAAAATTCAAAACCAATTTGCTGAACTGGAAATCCGGTCCTTATTTTCCGGAAAATATGATGAAAGCAATGCAGTTTGCCACATCCAATCAGGAGCCGGCGGAACAGATGCTCAAGACTGGGCAGAAATGCTTGTTCGAATGTATTCGCGATGGGCAGAAAGACGTGGATTCAGCGTGGAAATGGATTCCATATCTGAAGGAACAGAAGCAGGTTTTTCATCTGCAGAATTCATAATCCGTGGACGACACGCCTTCGGTCTATTACAAGGAGAGAGAGGCGTCCACCGTCTTGTCCGCATCTCCCCATTTAATAAGGAAGCCAAAAGACACACAGCATTTGCTTCCCTATATGTTGTGCCTTTTTTTGACAAAGTAACCGACGAAGTATCTATAGATGAGAATGATCTACGTATAGACACTTACCGGGCCTCTGGAGCTGGCGGTCAACACATAAACGTTACCGATTCAGCAGTTCGTATAACTCATATACCTACCGGAACGGTTACCTCTTGTCAGAATGAAAGAAGTCAACACCAAAACAAAGAACGAGCAATGCAAATTCTCGCAGCCAAACTTCTGGATTTAGAACATCAGAAACGAGGAGAAGAGTTAGCTAAACTCGGAGGAGAGCAAAGAAAGGTTGATTTCGGTAGTCAGATTCGCTCTTATGTGCTTCAGCCTTATCAAATGGTTAAAGACCTTCGAACAGACTATGAAGTGGGAAATGTGGATTCAGTCTTAGACGGAGATCTAGATGGATTCATGGAAACCTATCTACGTTGGAGCAAAGAAAAAGAATAATGACTCTAATGCTTCGCGCCACACTCAAAGGCCAACTCTCTGGTACTGTGCCCTACGTGAATGAGATAATTAGCGAACTTGGAAATCAGCAATGATTCGGCTAGAGAATGTTACAAAAGTGTACAAAGGAGATGTAACCGCGCTTCGGGGAGTCAACCTAGAGATACAAAGAGGAGAGTTCGTCTTTCTGGTAGGACAATCTGGATCCGGAAAATCCACTTTCATCAGACTTTTAAATCGTGAAGAAGTTGCTGATTCTGGAAAGATATTACTCGCAGGAAAAGATCTTGGTTCCTTGCGTTCATGGAGCGTTCCTGCATTACGAAGAAATATTGGATGTATTTTTCAGGACTACAAACTCTTAGAGAAGAAAACTGTTCAAGAGAACATAGCGTTTGCTCTAGAGGTGATAGGGCAGCCTCGACCTCTAATCAGAAAAAATGTTCCAGCTATTTTAGATTTGGTCGGGCTAAGCCAGAAAGCAGACCGATTCCCAGATGAACTTTCAGGGGGAGAGCAACAACGTGTCTCAATAGCACGTGCATTCGCTAACAGGCCTACAGTCATGCTCGCTGATGAGCCAACTGGAAACCTTGACCCTTCAACCTCTGTAGGAATAATGAAATTATTAGACCTGATAAACCGTCGGGGAACCACAGTGGTTATGGCGACTCATGACCGAAGCATTGTCAACTCAATGCAACGAAGAGTAATAGAACTTGACCGAGGGGTCGTCATACGAGACGACACTCATGGAATTTACGACGAGCCAAACGGCGTATACGAATGATAGGCCAATAAAAATGTATCGAATTTGGTATTACTTTCGGGAAGCTTTTGCCAGCATATGGAGAAACCTAAGCCTGACTCTCGCGGCAATATTTACTGTTGCAATCTCCCTAGCTCTTGTTGGAAGCTCTCTTTTGGTACGAGAAGGAGCAGAGAGAGCAACAGCACAATTCCAAGAAGGGGTTGAGTTCATAGTCTTCATGAATGCCGATGCAACGGTAGAACAAGACGATGCCATTCGAGACGTGTTAGAAAACAGCCCTGCAATTAATGATTACGCATACGTGAACCAAGAACAGGCGTATGAAGAATTTAGCACTTTGTTTTCAGATAAACCAGACTTAGTTAATAGCGTTTCACCTGCAGTAATGCCACCCTCATACCGAATTGTTCCTACCGATCCATCTGCAGCAAATGTGACAGAACTTGCTCGTCAATTCGCTAATCAGCCCGGGGTTAAAGAAGTAGCTACAGCGACTGAAGCCATTCGACAGATAGACGATTTCTCCACTCGGGTAAGTCAAGCGTTATTGATAGCTGCGGTTGTTTTAGTTGTAGTTTCTGCTCTTTTGATTCTCAACACAGTTTTCACTGCAATAGGAGCTAGACGCCAAGAAATTGAAGTCATGAAACTAGTTGGTGCTACAAACTGGTTTATTCGCATCCCGTTCATGGTGGAGGGAACAATTCATGGATTGATTGGAGCCGCTTTAGCTATTCCGGCACTCTTCGTAGTAGATAACAAGGTTCTAGCTTTCTTTCAAGAATCAGATGCAGTTCCACTCTTTAGAGGATTCGCTGTTCCAGATGGATTTGTTTGGGATACCAGCATCTGGCTTCTCCTCATCGGAGGAGCAGTAGGAATGATCGGATCAGCAATAGCAGTCACTCGTTACTTGGATGTATAACAATGAAAGCTCCACAAAGTTCTGAGGAAGGGGAGTGGGTGTCAATTACATCTGCAGATCTTATTCCCGGAGCAATAGTTGAAGCAGAAATTGACTCCGAAGAATTGGTTGTCTGGAGAACCCAAGAAGGTCTTCCATGTGTCATGGATGCACGTTGTCCACATCAATGGTCACATTTAGGAGTTGAAGGTGTTGTTGAAGGCGAAGAATTAGTATGTCTCACTCATTGCTGGAGATTTTCAAGAAGAGGGGAAGGTTGGAAAGCCGGCATGACAGGTCGACGCGATCGAAAAGGTGATATCAGGATTTGGCCTTGTAAAGAAGAATCAAATCGGATATGGATTCAAAGGAGAGAAGATGACTGAACACGAGGAATTTGATCCTAAATTAGTTGGAAAATACACCATGGCAACTTGGGGTTACAAACAAGGAGAGATGGTCTCACTGATGATCCACTTGGGACATAGACTTGGGCTCTATAAAGCTATGGATGGAGTCGGAGAAGTAACTTCTATTGATTTGGCAGAGATAACAGGTCTGCACGAAAGGTGGTTGAGAGAATGGCTAAGAAGCCAAGCTGCTGCACAACTACTGAAATCTGTCAATGGTGAAACCTTTTTATTAGAACCAGAGGCAGCGCTTCTCCTCGCACGAGAGGACTCGCCTAAATTTGCCGCAGGAGCATTCGCCGTAGTAAGACCAAAGGAAGTCATAGATGGAATATCTAACTCATTTAAAACAGGATTAGGTCTTGACTACGACGGGTTGGGTGCTGAATCTGCACAACATGTAGAAGGAATGCTTGGCCCAATGACAAAAGCGCTTCTTCTGCCAAAAATAATTCCAAATCTCCTAGGAGTAGTCGAAAAACTTGAGTCAGGAGCTCGAGTAGTAGATGTCGGCTGTGGAGGTGGAATGGTCTTAAATATGCTTGCCGAAGCATTTCCAGCTTCAACATATGTCGGTTATGACCCTTCTGAAAGAGCTATAGAGCTAGCCGCTGAGCGTCTAGCCGGTAAAGAAAATGTAGAACTTCTTCTAGCGGGCGGCGAGGATCTCCCGAACTCAGGAGATGTCGATCTAGTCATAACTTTTGACTGCTTACATGATATGCCGCGCCCAGATCTCACCATGAAAGCTATTAGAGGCGCCATAGATGCCAATGGAACGTGGCTCATAAAAGATATAAAGTCAAGCGCTAATTGGGAAGACAATTTAAAGAATCCCATGTTGGCAATGATGTATGCAACCTCTGTTGGTTCCTGCCTCCAATCAGCGATGTCAGAACCAGACGCTTTTGGACTAGGAACATTAGGACTTAACCCAGATGTAGCGGAAGAGATGACCAGAGAAGCTGGATTCACTCGTTTCGCCATGCATGATTTTCACGATCCAACAAACCTTTATTACGAAGTTCGCCCATAATTCTGTAAACGCATGAACGAAACAGACGATCCAGAGGAAGGGATTCCTCCTTCTAAACCCTCTGATGAAAAAAATGAATTGACGGAATCGTCTCAAGCTTTTGGCACAGAAGTGTCACAAGGACACCGGAAACGTCGTTCAACTTTCTTCAAGTATTCAACTCACCAGAGTGGAACTTTCGATTCTTTCAAAGTGGAAAAAGGTGGCCAATGGACCGAGAAGGAAGCCGATGAACGGATCAGAGAGTTTCTAGTACGTTTAGCAGGTGACCGAGAACTGGGTCACGAATCAAATCCAGTTGAGTTAGCTCGAAAAAACGATCTTCTTCTTTTGTTCGGCCCGGAAGAAGAAAAGTTGTTTGCCAAACTAGCGGTGCGTTTCCCGTCAGAAACACTAAGAGTATGGACCGACCTATTAGGGGGAGGAGACTCTTCCGAATCTTTTGGACCTCGTTCGCGTGCAGAACGACAAGACGAGAAGGCAATCGCTTTATCAATCAAGAAAGCATTTCGTAGACGAACGATTACGTGTTTAGTCGTGATTGGTTTAGTTGTTTTTGCGATTTTTTTCTTTAAGCGCTTAGCTAATGAAGGAATTGTTGATGACACTAATCAGGCTCTTCGATTTGCCTCGCAAGAGAGCGAAGTTGCTTCAGAAGGAGAGAAAGAAAATTTTGGTGCACCAATAGTGGAACTAGAACTTGTCTCAACTATTGATCTACTCGTGGCCCTACAAGAAGGTGAAGGGCCTGCTGAAGATAGGGTGCGTCAAATTGTTCCAGAGACTCTGTTAGAAGTCCAACCGGGTGAAATAATCGCAACAGTCTTCGGTTATAACGGAGGAGGGCAAGTTGCTTTGATGGGGCCAGAAGGATGGCTTACAGAAGCATGCATTCGTGCCTCCGTTACTGATGGACGGTTTCGACCATTCGACGTAGTTGTATTTGAACTGACTGAAGGAATGTGCTCTGAAGAGATAACTGGGCGTAAAGTCTCTCCAACTTGTCTAGGCGAGCAGACATTAATCATTCCCCTATACATACCCCAAGGAGAAGTTGCTCACTCGGAAGGGGGATCTGGATGGGCGGAGATGATAAGAATTGGATATGAAATGGATTCTCCAGGTTGGGAGACCCTTGCCATAAGGGGAACAATTGCAGTGGATGCAAGAGAAGGACAGACAGAAATACCTCTCTTTAGTGGAGAAGTCGGCGATGAGTTAGTCATTGATTTCAATGATTCAAATAGCGGAAACTGTATTTTGATGTAGTAACGCAGTGCTGCTGGCGTATTAATTTATTCCGGCTACGGTTATAGAGTGGCAAATATATCAAAAGATCGGGCTTCACGAGCAATTGATTGGACCGGTGAACATGTCGTTACAACTGTCCATACAGCACGGCGACGTTATGACATGGCGTTACTTCGATTTCAAGCACGATTAGAGAGCCCTCGAGTAGATCGAGTATTTCCTTGGTTCGTGGCACTTTGTTTATGGGTCATCTTGGCACTCTTAGCTGTAGCTCGAAGTAAAGATCTAGGATTAAGCAGCACGCTCGGTCATTATTTGCAGGCTTTACATTTGATGGAATCTGGAGTTTCCCCTGAGATTAGCGAACTTGGTATCAATATTTTTGCCCAACACGCAGCTTTTATATTCTTCCCAATTGCTTTTATAGCGCGAGTTTTTCCGCCGACAGAAACTCTTTTAGTGATCCAATCCTTTGCTATATCAATAGCAGTAGTTCCTCTTTGGAGAATTGGGAGAGAGTCTGCGAATTTACGAGTTGGTGCTTGCGGGGCAATAACTCTTGCATATGTGCTTCATCCGTCAATACAAAATCTGAATCTGGCGGGATTTCACCCTGAAGTTTTTGCCCTGCCAGCACTACTAGCTGCTTATCTTCAAGGGCAGAAAGAACGTTGGTGGGCGGTAGCTGGTTTTCTTTTGATAGTTCTAACTTCACGTTCGGACCTTGGGTTAGCAGTTACAGCTTTGGGAATTGTCTTCATCTTGGAAGATAAGCCGAGGAAGGGAGCATTGATAGGTCTCTTGGGTTTCTCATGGTTTCTGATAATGGCATTTGTTATTCAACCGATTATCGGCAATGGCCAGTATCCGCATTTGGAATCGTTCTCTTCTTATGGAAGCGGATCTTTTGGGGTGTTACTTGGACTGCTTTCTGATCCTCTTTCTGTTCTTGGTGATTTGTTTGCGAGAGAGAGTTTTGAGAAGGCTCTTCTTCTAGTGGCCCCAGTGCTCTTTTTACCTTTGGTGAGAATGCGCTATTTGTCACCAATACTTCCGCTTCTGGCTTTCTATTTGATAGCCGAAGTGTCAACAGACGATTTGTACAATCCGCAACAAGACGTAGCGCTCTTAACCTTCGTATTTATTGGTGCGGTGTATGCATTAACTCGAATTGGCCAAGCTGGCGTTAAGCGAATACTGGTGGATAAGCGAGTACTCGCAGTGTTAGCCCTTACAGCAATAGTTTTCTTCGTGCGAGATGCAGCTTCTTCTCCCTATGAAGAACCCTGGGCATGGGGGCAAAGAGACGTTAGCGATATTGCTCGCTTAGATGCAGTCAAGAACATTGAGATCCACGATCGAGTCCTGACACATTCAAGTGCTTTTAATCTTGTAGCTGAACGTGAAACTGTAAAACTTTTACCAAGTGGCGACTATTTTCTTCCAAGTCTCAGCCTTGTAACTGGAATAGATACTGTCATTTTTGATTCGAATGATCTCCAATGGAAGCAAAATGATATTGAAACGTTTGGGCGTGCCCTTCAGACCTTAGGGTTCAAAGAAGAATTCAACAGATCTGGAATTCAAGTTTTTTCAAAACGCCCTTAAGAGGTTTGGGTGACTTCAGCCTCGTTAAGTTTTTTGCGTAAAAGATCAGCCACATTATCCAAATCTTCAGGATCACCCATTTGCGCTTGAGAAAAATCAAGATGTGACATTTCCTCTATAGGGACGCAGTGGATGTGGGTGTGAGGAACTTCAAAACCGGCAATCATTAAGCCAACTCTGGCAGGTTCAAAAATGATTTGCTGAGCATTGGCGACTTTATGAGCGATATTCATTAAATGAGTCATTGAATCAGGGGGGAGTTCATGCCATCTATCCACCTCTTCTCGAGGGACAACTAGGACATGCCCGCGGTTAAGTGGTCGTATATCAACCATTGCTATACAGATGGGGTCTACCCAAATAATGCGACCAGGGATCTCTTCATTGATGATCTTTGTAAAAATTGAAGCCATATGAATCCTTGGCGAAGACCGCGGTAGTTTTGTTCTCTGATCGTAGGCTGCAAATTGTGAAAGAAGGCGTATTTTCAAAGTACTTCAATCGGGAAGAGATTCTAACTTTCCCTAATCTGATTAGTTTTGCTCGTTTGGGATGTATCCCTTGGTTTGCTTGGCTTCTAGTAGCGAATGAGGACAGAATCTACGCGGGCCTATTATTAGGGATTCTCGGAGTCACTGACTGGGTAGATGGATGGATTGCTCGCAGGTTCAACCAAATAAGCGAACTTGGAAAAATTTTAGACCCAACTGCAGACAGGTTACTTCTCATTGTCGCAGTTCCCGTTTTGATCATCGATGGTTCTGTCCCGGCTTGGTTCGCGTTAGCAGCACTAGTTAGAGAAACACTGGTAGGTGGAGCAGCGATACTTTTGGCGATTCTAGGAGCACGACGCATTGATGTAACTTGGTGGGGGAAAACATCTACTTTCGCAATGATGTGGGCTTTCCCTTGTTTCCTCCTTGGAGAGTCAGAGATATTTGGTAGCGAATTCTTTACTTTCTTTGCTTGGTTATCTGGGCTTCCGGGCCTTATTATTGCCTGGTTTTCTGCGGCACAGTATATTCCTTTAGCCAAGAGAGCGTATAAAGAAGGGCAAGTACCGAAGAACTAGAATACGTAACGCACTTTAGAGAGAAGACTAAAGCAGTAGACTAGAACTAGAAGAATATAAGAGAATGGTAGAGCTGCTTAGCTATCAACTAGCAGATAGATCAAATTTAGAATTTAAAAGGAGGACCAATGATTTCTGTGACTTGTCAGGATTGCGGACACGTAGATAAGCAATCATCTAGATTCTGTCCTTCTTGCGGAAACAAGCTCGTAAATGAAAGCGAAGAAAGTACTGACGTATTTGAGGTCGTCGGTTCTGTTCCTCATGAATATGATCGTGCACAGTTCCCAGAGAATTGTGGCCTATTTGTCATAGAGTCTGGCTCCAAAGCAGGTGCACGATACGGACTTGAAGATGAAGTGGTAACTATTGGTCGTCACAGTGAAGTCGGAATATTTCTCGACGACATAACCGTGTCACGTCAACATGCTCAAGTTGAACGAACCAATGACCAGTATTTAGTAAGAGATGCAGGTTCACTGAATGGAACTTATGTAAATCGCGAAAGAATTGATTCTGCCCAACTTCAAGACGGAGACGAAGTTCAAATCGGAAGATTTCGCTTTGTTTTCTTTCATGGAATAGGAAACTAAGTAACCATGATTGGAAGAAATACTGAAGAGGTAGCTGCAGATTCTGATAGAACAATGTCAATTGGCGAAGTTCTTTCAGGTCTAGAACCTGAATTTCCAGATATTACAATTTCTAAAATTCGATTTCTAGAATCTCAAGGTCTTCTAGACCCACAAAGGACTGCCTCCGGATACAGAAAATTTTCTGTTCAGAATATGACAACTTTGCGCTGGATACTTCGGCAACAACGAGAACACTTCCTACCTTTAAAAGTCATCAGACAGTTATTAGATGAATCGGGTGGACAGATACCTAAGGAAGTCAGTGACGATTTAGCAGGCGATGTTCAGCCTTTCAGAGAAAGAGGCAACAGTCACACCTTTGTAGGTTCAGTAAGTGTGAGCCTCGAGGAATTAGCAAAAGCTTCAGGGTTAGAGATGTCAATAGCCAGGGAGTTGGAGAAAATGGGCCTCTTATTCGGTCATGAAACTGGGAGTGTGACTGTTTATGACGATGATTCTCTTCTAGTAGCTCAACTAGCTTCTATATTTTTAGATCTGGGTTTCGATATACGTCATCTTCGAATGTACTTAGTTTCCGCTCAGCGAGAGGCGGGAACATTAGAACAAGTTTTACTACCTCGCTTACGCGACGATTCTACGACTCGCTCGCAAGTTAATAAGCAATTAGATGAGTTGATGGAAGCAGGTTCTCGACTTCGTCAGATAATTCTGCGACGCTCCCTTGGACGCCTTGGTCAATAAATGATGAAGTCACCTCAACTTCTTTATACACGCGATCAAATCATGAATCGAGTTGATGAACTAGGTGATGAATTAACTTCAACGTTAGATGAAGGAGCAGTAATCGTAGGTGTACTCAAGGGATGCTTACCGTTTATGGCCGATCTAGTTAGAAGAATAGACGTACCTGTTGAGATTGATTTTCTTGCTCTGAGCGTCTTCGCCCCTGACAGTGGCAGGGTTCGGTTGACTCGAGACCTAGATACAGATATCACCGGCCGACAAGTTGTTTTAGTGGAAGATTTAGTTGATACCGGACTACGTCTTAATTTTTTACTCAAACATCTCAAAGATCGCTCGCCATCAGAAGTAAGAGTGTGCACAATGTTTGACCGTGTTGAACGCCGAGTCCTTCCCATCAACTTAGAGCACGTTGGATTTGAACTTGATTCCTCTTTTGTCGTTGGTTATGGATTGGATTATGGAGGACAATTTAGAAATCTTTCTGAACTTGTTTCAGTAGATCTAGGTGATTTAGAGGAGAGGTCTGATCAATTGTGTGAACAGGTCTACGCTCTAAGTCAAAAAGAAGAAGTATCTTCTATGGGTGTGAGTGAATAGGGACCTAAAAATGATCGAAATGAAAATAATGAGTGTGCAAGAAGTGTTACCAACAAATGTCCCTGTGGTTCTGCTTCAAGAAGAGTCTGGAAATCGTTTGCTTCCCATATTCATTGGTAGACCAGAAGCGACCGCTATCGGCCTGTCACTTGCTGATCAGAGTCCTCCACGGCCAATGACTCACGATCTTTTGACTACTGTCGTTGATCTATTTGGGTTTCAAGTGGAACGAATAGAGATAACAGAATTACGTGAAAAAACCTTTTTTGCTGACATTTACTTTCGCGGCCCTAATGGAGTGGAAGTCGTTTCTTCTCGTCCTTCAGACGCTTTAGCTATCGCAGTTCGTACCGGGGCAACTATTTATGCAGATGAGGAGGTAATGGAACAAGCAAGTTACCTACCTGATGAAGGCGATAATCTCTCGGAGAGTCAAATTGATGATTTTCGCGAATTTTTAGATTCAGTCAATCCGGACGATTTTGCTTAATTCATTACTTTTAGTGACTAAATTCGCGCCAAGCGCGCGAAATAGTTGAATTTTTGATCAAAAAACTCTAATCTTAGGAAAGTACACGGATGTAGTTCATCAGCCGAACTGCACATATTCAAAGGCGTAGGCTTTTCATGGATGCCAATAAAAATGAAAAAGGTTATAGCGGTAAGAAGACAGCTGAAATAGTTGGGATCACTTACCGCCAACTTGACTATTGGGCACGGACAGATTTGGTACGTCCTTCTATGACAGATGCTGCGGGATCAGGAAGTAGACGCTTGTATTCGTACAGAGATCTACTGGAGTTAAAGGCAATAAAAACTCTTCTTGATGCTGGAATACGCTTAGAGATGGTTCGTGAAGTTTTCTCTTACCTCTCAAGTGAGTTAGATGAAGATGTCACTCAAGTAAATCTTGTTATTAGCGGAAACAAATCTGTTCTTGTAAGAAGCGGTGAAGAGATTGTAGACCTATTACAAAACGGGCAAGGGGTTCTAAATATTCTCCCATTAGCCGGAGTCAAAGAAGAAGTTGACGCAAAGATACTGGATTTAAGTGCCTTCTCTCACAGAGGAGTTGACGGCCGGGGATCCCCACTGGCGGTCAGCCAATAGATTACGCTCAGTTACATCCATGGCTGAGCTGTACAAAATTCACGATTCGGAAAGATCCGAAAAATTCGCTCATGAATCTGAGAAACGAATAGCTGAACTTTTCGATTTTTATGGAGTCTCCTGGGAGTACGAACCAACAACTTTTGTTCTTGATGAAGACGAGGTAGGAAACCCGCTTTCTGCTTTCACTCCAGATTTCTATCTGCCAGATTATGACGTTTATTTGGAGATCACTACGCTTCGTCAATCACTTGTCACTCATAAGAATAGAAAACTTCGCAAAATGGGTGAGAAGCACCCAGATGTCAAAGTTCGTATTCTTTACCAACGCGATATTGAGCGCTTATTTGTAACTCACGCTGCGTGAATTAAGAACTGATAATAAATTTAAGCAGGCCAACCTATTCGAGAAGATCTGGCTGTTCTTGAAGAATTCGGTCAAATAAAGGTTGAGCGCTAAGCCAGCTGGAGAATGGATTACCAACGTATTTATGGGTATGGGCAGCAGTCTCATGATCAAGAACTACTGGTGTTCCCGCTGCTTCAGCTAACAGTTGGGCTTGGCAAGAGCGTTCCATCGTTACAAAAAGCCAGATTGCTTCATCAACCGAATCGCCAACAGTTAATAATCCGTGATTTCTCAGTATGGCAGCACGGTTACTTCCAATAGATTCAGCAATCCGAACTCCTTCTGCTGGATCATTGACAACTCCAGTGTAATCGTCAAAGAGAACGTGATTCTCGTAAAAAATGCATGAATCTTGAGTTATCGGATCAAGTGTACGGCCAAGAGAAGACCATGCTTTGCCGTAAAGCGAATGGGAATGCGCCGCAGCCGAAATCTCAGGATGAGTCATATGTATTCCAGAATGTATGGCAAAAGCGGCTTGATTGACTGCATAGTCGCCTTCTAATATTTCTCCGGTATGAGCTACTAGAAGCAGGTCTGATACCGAGATATCACTAAATGGTTGGCCAAGAGCGTTAACCCAGAAGGCATCAGTTTGCTCTGGGTCGCGAACCGTAATATGCCCTGCTACACCTTCGCTGAAACCGAATTTTCCGAAAATACGAAAGCCAGCAGCTAAACGTTCTTTTTTATATTTTCTTTCCTCATCGATAGAATCAAAAGAAGGTACTTCATAATAAATGGGTTTACTTCCCGCTGGGGGTGGAACGGCCATATTAAACTCCTGTCTAATGGTATTTAATTGTAGTGAACGCTTCTAGTTAGCGTCCTAAGACATCAAGGGCTTGTTGACGCAACCAATGATCAGCCATAACTAGAAGAGTCATTGATTCGACTAACGGAACAGCACGGGGGAGAACACAGGGGTCGTGCCTCCCGGTGGCGGAAAGTTCAACAGGGTTATTTTCAGTATCTACAGTTTCTTGTGGAGATGAAATTGTTGCAGTTGGTTTGAAAGCAACTCTAAAAATAACATCCGCACCGTTGGTAATTCCACCTTGAACGCCTCCAGAGTGATTCGTAGTAGTAGTAGGGCCATTTTCTCCGGCGATGAAAGGATCATTATGATTTTTTCCTGTCATTTCAACTGCATCGAAACCACTACCTATATCAAAGCCTTTTACAGCAGGCAAAGAAAGCATTCCTTTGGCAAGGTCTGCTTCCATTCGATCAAAAACTGGTTCTCCAAGGCCAGGGGGGACTCCACGAGCAACACAGGTAACGATTCCCCCTAAGGAGTCCCCATTTTTTTTCGCTTCCTCAATAGCAAAACCCATTTTTGCTGCTGCTTTTGGGTCCGGACAACGAGTTGGATCGTTTTCAACTTCTTCGAGCGAAACGGTGGTTGAATCGACTTCAGAGTGGATTGTGTGTATTTGAGAAACCCATGCGAGAACTTCTATTCCGCAGGCCTCTTTTAATAATTTGCGAGCCACAGCACCAGCAGCAACTCGACCTACGGTTTCACGCGCGCTAGATCTTCCACCACCTTCCCAGTTTCGTATCCCATACTTTTCTTGGTAAGTAAAATCAGCGTGTGAAGGTCGATAAAGATTTTTTAGATGGTCGTAAGCTGCTGGCTGAGCGTCTGAATTTCTCACAAGAACGGCAATAGGGGTTCCGAGAGTTTTGCTGTCAAACACTCCTGAAAGTATCTCTGCCTTATCAGATTCTTTTCGTTGAGTTGTAAGATTACTTTGTCCAGGCCGTCGGCGATCTAAGTCGTTTTGTATGTCCTCTTCGGAGAGTTCAAGTCGAGGAGGACAGCCATCTATTACCACGCCGATTCCTCCACCGTGGCTTTCTCCCCAAGTTGCAATACGAAAGGTATGTCCAAAGTAACTACTCACTTGAGTAATCATAGATGGCGAAAGAGGAGATAGCCGAACACTTTAAGTTAATAAGAGAAATGCTAGGTTTTCCTAATGACTGAAACGATGTTGAATCTCGCTACTGCATGGGAAGCAATCGCTGACGAAATTGGTGATAAACCTGCGTTGTCCCTTGCTGGAAGACATACTTCTTGGACCGATTTTGATAACAGAGCTGCACGTTTGGCGGCAACTCTTGGAGATAAAGGTTTGCAGCCCGACTCGAAAGTAGTTCTTTATCTCTATAACGGACCGGAGTATTCCGAAGCTCAATATGCAACTTTTAAGATCAGAGGTGTGCCTGCAAATGCGAACTACAGGTATTTAGGAGACGAACTGGCATACATCTTGAACAACGCTGACGCAGAAGCAATATTTTTTGATTACACGCTTGCAGAAAGAGTTGAAGCGGCGTACCCACTGTGTCCGCAACTCAAAGTAGCTATTCAGGTGGGTGGAAAAGAAACTCCTGATTGGGCGGTCTCTTATCAGGATGCTTTATCTATAGAGCCAATGGAACGGATAAATAGGTCAGGAGATGACCTCTGGTTTTTATACACGGGTGGAACTACCGGAATGCCGAAAGCTGTTATGTGGAATCATCGCAATATTTTTGGAATGATGGAATCCACCTTTCGCTCTCTTGGTTCAAATCTTCCACAAACATTCGAAGAATCGGCAGTTATTGCTCGCAGAGTGATTGATGCAGGATCTGAGATGAGACAACTTTGCGCAGCTCCGCTTATGCATGGAACTTCTGGGATAACAGGAATGATCACTCATTCACATGGAGGGCTTGTTACCACTCTGACTTCTAGATCTTTTGACGCGGATGAACTTTGGAATGTTATAGAGCAAGAGAAAATCACGATGGTTTCAATTGTTGGGGATGCTTTCGCTAAACCTATGGCTGATGCATTAGACAAAGCATCTGATAAAGGAGACTTAAGAGACCTATCTTCTCTCAGGATGATTTTTTCTTCCGGTGTTATGTTTAGTGACCCAGTAAAAGAACGGCTACTAAAGTATTGCGATGTTTCAATAGTGGATGCTTTGGGTTCCAGCGAAGGAACTGGCATAGGAAATCAAATCACGTCACGTTCCAGTGGCAAGATTGGTACAGCACGATTTGCATTAGGGCCACATACCCGTGTTTTCACAGATGAAGGAACTGAAGTTACACCAGGGTCAGAAGAGAGAGGACGTCTCGCAACTGACTACCCGCTTCCGTTGGGATATTTCAAAGACCCAGAAAAAACTGCTCAAACTTTTCCTGAAATTGATGGCCGCCGATGGTCAATGGCGGGAGATTATGCAGTCGTAGAAGAAGATGGGACTATAACGCTACTTGGCCGCGGTTCAGCTTGTATTAACACAGGTGGAGAAAAGGTTTACCCAGAAGAAGTAGAGGAAGCTCTTAAAGAACTTGAAAGCGTTCGGGATTGCAATGTAGTTGGAATTGAAGATGAACGCTGGGGCCAATCGGTGACAGCAATAGTGCAATTAGAAGACAATGTGTTACTTGAGGAAAACACGGTTTCAGAACTACAAACTGAAGTAAGGGTGAATCTTGCCGGTTACAAAGTTCCAAAAGACATTGTTATTGTTCCTAAAATTCAACGTAGCCCTAACGGCAAAACAGACTATAAATGGGCTAAAGAAACCGCTGAAGCATTCTTAGTGGAGTAGAAACTAGAACTCTTCAGTAATTCTTTCAGCAGTAGGGTCTCTACGTTCTTGAATTTCTTTATGTCGAGCCGCAATAGCTTGTGTATGACTTTCTTCGGTAAAGATCCAAAAATGCTTTTCGATAATCGCATCATAAACAAGATCGGCAACAAATTCTGGTTGTAGTGCATTAGCTCGCAGCCACTCTAACGCTGCTTCTCGTTGGTTAACCTCTTCCTCTGAAGGTGGTTCAGCCAACGAGGTTTGCAGTTCTTCGGGCTGATTTCTATCAGAAGTAAAAATATTGGTGGAAACAAAACCAGGACAGAGACACGAAACACCTACATCTGATTTCGCTTCTTTCATCTCAGCAAATAGTGTCTCTGCAATAGTTACTGTCGCATGTTTTGAAGCATTGTAAGAAGCCAAATTAGCAAAAGATGTATGGCCCGCTATTGAGGCTGTCATAACGATATGCCCTTCGTTTTGTTCAACTAGCCCCGGTAAAAAAGCGTCAAGGCCGTGAATTATTCCATATAGGTTCACCCCTAACACCCATCGCCACTCCTCAAGAGAACTCTCAACTATCGGACCACCTGAAGCAACACCAGCATTAAGGCAAAGGACGTGGACTTCACCAAACTCTGCTAAGACAGTCTCTGAAAAATTTTTCATTGACTGGGCACTGGACACGTCACACGGCACACCGATGACTTCAATCCCGTTTGAGCGCAGATCGGCAACGGTTTCTTCTAGAACAGGAACTTCAACATCAGCTAAAGCTAATTTCATGCCTGCTTCACCAAGTCTTTTCGCAAAAGCTTTACCTAGACCAGAAGCCCCTCCCGTAATTACTGCAACTTTTCCATTTATGTTTTTCATTAGTTTTCCTTCGGTGTTTAACTTATTGCAAATTCTAAAAGAACTTGTTCAACAACTTCTGGTAGTGCCGGATGTATGTATAACTGAGATCGTGCCATTTCATCAACATTCTGCCCCAAAGACATTCCTTGTATTAATTGTTGTATCAAAGTGGGGGCCTGTGGACCAATCAGGTGTGCACCTAAAAGAAGTCTAGTTGTTGGATCCACTAAGAGTTTTATGAAACTTTTTTGATCTTCCATCGCCCATCCATAAGCAGTATCACTAAAAGGGCGAGTAGCAACTAGGTAAGAAACCCCTTGGTCTTGAGCCTGTTTTTCTGTTAAACCAACCGAAGCTATAGGTGGGTAGCCAAAAACTGCTGAAGGGGATAAAGAACGATCAATGGAAAGCAGATTCTCTGGATTGCATAAATTGTGTCCCACTACTCTTGCATCGGCATTAGCAAGGTGCTTCAACTGAATTGGATTAGTTATATCTCCAATCGCCCAAACTCCCTCGGTGCTAGTTCGCAAGTAAGCGTCGGTTTCAATATGTCCTGAAGTTGAAGTATTGATAAAACCAGCAGAGACATCCAGCAGATCAGTATTAGGTATTCGTCCCGTAGCGACTAGCAGTTGATCACAGGCGATGGAATGACCAGTAGAAAGGGTCAGTTCAAACTCGTTGTTGTGTGTTACTTGTGAAACTTCTGTTTCAAGAAGGAGGTTTAGTCGATTTGCATAAATATCTGTCATTTGTTCGCTGATATCAAGGTCCATCTCTCGAAGGAGTCGATCACGTCTATG
>Ga0066850_10000027_pt1 | contig 70307 bp, 90 predicted proteins | sample ETNtaG_4_FD_67282 | JGI IMG/M metagenome (GOLD analysis project Ga0066850, IMG submission 67282) | Marine microbial and viral communities from oxygen minimum zone, Eastern Pacific Ocean - ETNP201406SV67 | ecosystem: Environmental > Aquatic > Marine > Oceanic | place: Pacific Ocean: Eastern... | reverse complement strand
ACCAATGTGTGTCATCATGGCAAAGAAGAAAATGCCCTTTTCCCAGCATTAGCAAAGGTTGGTGTGCCAACAACCATGGGACCAATTGCTGCGATGTTAAAAGAGCATGAAACCACAAAACTGATTGCCGAAAAGATTGAAGAGTTTGCCAAAAAATATCTGGAAACTGGAGATTCAGCAAATCTTGTAGATGCATTGGATGTGTATGTGGAACATGTGAGTGCCCATCTCTGGAAAGAAAACAACAGATTATTTCTTATGGCAAATGCCAGATTACAGGCATATGGAAAGGAGGTTGTAGACGCCTTACAAGAAACGGAAACTGCAAAGCTAGCTCAACTTGGAAAAACCAGAGGCGACTATGAAAAGATGGTTGATGACCTAAAAGAAAATTTAGGCGCAGTACAATAGTTCACTTTGACCATTGTACCATTTGTATTTTTATTGAAGACAGTTTGTAACCTCTAAATGTACGTACCAGGATTTCTACAAAATAGAGTATATCTCCTTACAATTATTGCTGTTATAACCACCATATCAGCACTTGGTCCATTTTTCTTTGAAGATATTACATGCTCCGTTATTTCCACACCGACAGACGAACATGGGCATATGTCCACAGAAACGGAAGGTTGTTGGCAACTACTAGCGCATGAAACTCTTCATGTTGCAGCAATTACTTTTGGTGTGTTTCTTTTCATACTTAGCATAATTGCATACTTCTCAACAAGAAATACAAATATGATTTTTACAGCTATGGCATTTGCAACATTCACATTTCTTTCCGTCTTTCTTCTCGAAGAGGATTTAGTAGCTGAGCGTATAGGACACCAAGAATCAGTTGTTGTGGATGTTTTACTTACGGTGATGATTGGATTTTTTGCTATTGGTGTTTTCTCGAATCAAAAGTTCCCTACTAGGAGGAAATATGATTAGCATGGAGAAAAATAAGGTTAAAGAAAGAAGGACTAAAACTCAAATTTTCTTTGATGTTATTACCGCTATAATAGATGACACTCAGAACAATGAATTAGTATCTCCGACCAGGATCCAAGTCAAGTGTAACACATCTTATGATAAACTAACAAAATATCTGGAAGAAATGGAGAGGAGAGAAATGATAGAAAAGGAAAAATCAATTACAATTACTGAGAAGGGAATGGAGTTTCATAAGGATTATTCTAGAATAAATGAGCTCATAAATGAGATGGATAAAAAATTCTAGGGAAGCGTAAAAACTTCTGTTCCGCCTTTTTCCGTTTGAATTACTATTGCCCTATGAGAGTCAAGTAGTTTGTTTAGAAACCTGCCGCGAATCTCATTAGTAATCTTCTGTACCGCAAAGGAGCAAACAAAATTTCCCTTAAGTTTATGGAAATCATCCTCTACACACTGCTCAATTTCTGCCATTCGGTCTGTTCTTTTCTCTGAATTAAAGTCAAAATAATGTGTTGATATCACTCTTATTTGAGAAGAGCGCGGTAATTCGTCGACCTTCGCAAGAATCATTTTGGAGTAATCCTCAAACTTTTCTGGAATTTTTACCAGGTGCAAAAATTTGCTGCTTGCTTCAGTATCAATACCAAATTCTTTCATCTGGTTTAGTACACCTTCAGGATCCTGGGTGGTGTAAAAGCAGTGCTCTTGCTTTTCTACCCCTTTTTTTATAAAACCAAACTCTGTATCTTTCGTTATTTTACTACCGTCATGGAAATACAAGACATGCGCACATCCAATACTCTCTAAAAATCCATTTGCGTCTAATTTGGTCATTTTATACTTTTTGTATGACTGAATAATTGCTTATAATACTCGCTCACCATGATGAGTTTATTCTTCCTCGTTATGATTGATCATTATGTTATCATCTCACCTTCTTGATTCAATACAGGTAATCCAATGTTCACTTCAAACTCATCCTTGCAAAAAAGACACTGATAATTCTGGTCTGTTTTTCTATGAAGTATTCCGTGGTTACAAATTGCGGTTGGTTTATCCATACTTAATTCTCCTCCTCTTCATCATCAGTATGGGCTGAACGATTAGGTCTTCTAGGAATGAATAATTTGGTCATCTTGATTTTTACACTTTTTGAATTATGAGAGGATATAACTTCCAACGATTTCGATTTTTTCAGTTCCCATTTCAAATGGGATGTACAGTTCTGTTCCAGCTTGCATATAGTCGTCAAACTCCTCATTGTCTACAATTACAAAGTATGTTCCGTCATCCAACGAGCCTATGAATTGTTCATCAAGGTCAATATACATCTCCCCATTACCATATGTATCAACGGCAATTACAAGAGAGGTATTATAGTCATCAGCAGTCATACTTTTGATATCACCATTACTGATCTTGAATTCAAGATAACCATACAAGTCTCCAGCTGAAGATGCATATGATGCAGGTTGTGACAAACTCTTTTCTGGTGATAATGGGGCATCATATTCCTGTTGCATTACCGGCGTGCTTGGTTCCATCTGACTCTTTGGTGTTTCTGACATTGGGAAGTCTCCTGTAAGAAATAAACCAGAACCAACTAAAGCCACAGCAAGAATACTCACTGTGATTATAATACCAGCTTTATTAGCACTAGTTTTATTAGCACTAGCTTGATTTGATTTGAAACCTTTTGGTAAAGTACCAGTCTCCATTGTTAAAGCAATTTGCTATTGTAAAAATAAGAGTGCCGGTATCAGAATTAATTTTGTTTGATTATTGTACCACATTTTTCAATTAAAATTTAAATAACCTATGTTTGATTTTTTAGATAATATATGTCCAAACAAAAACTTGAGTCAAACCAGGAAATTATTAAAAATATAATACAAACTTTTCCGGGGCTTCGTTTTAATGAAATCAAAAAGGAAGGATCCATTGCAAATGGAACTCTTCAACATCATCTCTCTGCGCTTCAAAAAGCAGGTTCAATCACAGTTGATTATGATAATGTCACTCCTAGATATTTTTCCAGCGAGATCAATACTGATTATCAGATTATAATTAAAAGGCTCACCCAACCCACTACCTCTAAAATCATAAAATTACTGTTAAAAAAAGAATGCCAGATTTTTCGCCAGATGGTCAAATATACAAAAAAATCTGCTGGTACTGTTTCAATATACAAAAACGTACTTTTGAAAGATGGAATCATCAAGGGCGACACCGGTTCCTGCAGTCATTGCCGTAATGCCGATCACAAGATCAAATATAGACTAACTGACCCAGAAAAAGTTAGGGCTATTGTGCTTGACTACGGCAAAACATCTCTTCAGAATTCTGTAGACAATTTATCTGATGTCTTTTTGTCACTCAAATAATTCTTGATCTAAACATACAAAATTTGGGCACAGTACAACAGCTATCTTTCGTAATATTCAACAGGATGATCAAATTGCTCGTTATAGTCAACCGCATTCCAAAACTTTTCATCGTCAATGTCTTTGCCCTCAGACATCCAAACGTTAAGAATTTTCTGCATGAATAATCTTGTAGTGTCATCTATTTCCGGTCTCTTACCAGTTTGCCTCTCTATTTTGTCTCGGTCCTTCTTCATGATGGTTAGAAGTTTCTTTAGCTCTTTACCATTCATCATGGATTGTTTTTCTTTCAATTCAGCAATTTTCTTTTCTTTGTATTTTGAGAAAAAACCCATACCAATCAATTAACATTCAATGTCTTAAAATTTTATGCTATCTTTTGTAAGAATGCTTTCTCATTAGATGTGCCCGCATTGCTTCCATCGAATCAAAATATTCATCGCAAACCTTACAATCATACCGTGAATCCTCAGCGTGCGCTAAAAGTTGATGATGCATTAATTCTTCCTGTTTTCGAAATTTTTCATCACATTTGTCACATTGAATTTTTTTGAACAAACCCATGTTTTTCACTAAAAATCATCTTTTTTCATCCAGCCGCCTTTACTGTCTGGTTCAGGTTCCGGTTCTGGCTGAGGTTCTTCCGTGTATCTTGGTGGTTCCGACATTTGCTCTCTGGTGAAAAATTGTTTCTCATTGTATTTTTCTGCTGGTTCCGGTTCTGGCTCCAATCCAGCGTTTTTGCGCTTATATTTTTTTATCATGCGTGGAAGTATTCTTACCAACGGAATCATAAAGAAAATCAAATAGATCCACATTCCACCAGTAGGGTCTTCCATGATTTGATATAATGAACAGCCTATTTCATTTTTTCGACTGTTTTACGTACTAGATTATTTTCGAGCTGTATCAAAAGCAGAGAACGTGCGGCTGATTTATTAAATCCCGCAAAAAGATTTGGTCGTAGGCTAGGGATGAAAAATGTGTGAACATAAAAAAATTATAAAAAACAAAAACATATGGGCATGCTCAGAATGTGACGAGGAATTTCTGATAGAGTAATCTGAATAATTAGTTTTGATATCTATACCACCAACTTATTAAATTCTGCAGAAAAGCCTCTTTATGGACGCATATCTGAGCCAACACAAACTGCATGATGTTGTGAACATGGGTTTGCGTGCGGCTGTTGGAGTGGTTTTTATCGTTCACGGTTCTGGCAAATTTAATCCTGGATTTCTTGGATTTATGGAAATGCTCGGACTACCTCCAGAGATGCAAATTCCAATCGCACTTGCAGAAACTGTTCCAGGAATTTTGTTGTTGATAGGAGTTTTTACAAGACTTTCAGCGTCATTGCTTTCGATAGTTATGCTAGGTGCAATTTTCTATGTCAAGCAGGCGGGCAGTTTGACTGGTGAACGTGGTTTTGAGTTAGATTTGATATTACTTGCTGCATGTTTGGTTGTAATGATTGCTGGACCAGGAAGGATTTCTATAGCACATGTAGTAAAGAAGCTGCCACGATGTTTGCACTAGGAACAAATTGTAGGATCATTTTTTATAGAGTGCAAAAAGTCATAATCCATGAATCGGTCATCTAAGATTACAATCGCAGCGATTCTGGTAATTGGCGTATTTTCAATATCAATCATGACTACTCCTGCATTTGCAGAATGGGATAAGACCAATTATCCAAAAATTCAGGGAACCATTCCAGCTGATAACTCGGAACAAAAGGATACAATCGCACTGTCTGTTGCAATGGCGGTTGGTGAAAATTCTGTATCAGATGGAAAGGCAGTTTATGGAAAACTGACAGATGTCAATGAATTTCTGGTTTACAAGGTTGTAGTAATCACTGACGATCATACATATTACAAAATTCTAGTTGACGCAGGAAATGGTGAGGCACTTTATGTATCTGATATGATAAAAAAGGGTGACCACAAAAAAATCTCAGATAAAAAACATAGTGACAAAGCTAAAAAATATTTCAAGGGAATGTCTGATGAACAGATAGCAGAAAAGAAACGTCAATTCAAAGAGATGGGTGACGCATTTAGATCATTATCATTACAAGATAGGGCTGCATTGATTCTTCATTTCATGCAGATGAAATTGCAGTGGGATGGAATGTCTGAGGATGAAAAGGCAGAAAAGCGACTGGAGATGAAAGCAATGTTCAAAGAGTATCTACCTTTAACAGCTGAAGAAAAGAAGCAAAAACTTGAAGCATATATCAAATCCCTAAATTAGCTGATTTTAACTGTAAACAATTTATTATCGAAAAAATGCTATAATTTGAATTGGTTGTTTTAGAACTTCATGGCTCTGGTGGTCGTATTATTGCAGACATTACAGATGAACAGGCAAAACTGTCTGATCTTGGTGTTGGAAAAAACTTTCTGGCTCCTGTTGGCAAGCTTGAAGAGCAAAAAATGCAGAAATATTTTTGCAAGAAATGTGAAGCTGAGTTTGATGGCTCACCAAAAATCCAAATCGAAGAAAGTCCCAACGAATCAGTTGCAGACGGTCTAATCCTGATTGAAAGAGGTCAGTATACCTGTCACAAATGCGATTCCATTCTTGGAGAGTACAGAGTCTTTCAGAAAAAAGAATAAGTGAGTACAGTCTTTCATTTTGATATGGAAGAAATATCATGTCCTACCTGCGGGAAGGATATGAGTCAACATACTGGCTATCAGATTCATTTATGTATCAAAAAATTAATCAAAGTGGCAACCAACCCAGTTGCTTATGCTTCTGTAAAAAAGAAATCATGTCCAAATTGCAAGAAGGACATGTATGATCATAACGAAGAACAAATTGTAGAATGCTTGAACAAGTTTATTAAACAAGTAACGAGCAAATCAGATTAAAAGGGCCTTAATGGCTATCAGACAAACTTACTGTTTGGTAGCCTAAGAAAGTCCATTTTTATGAATATTTACTTCTATAACGTCAAATGTGGTATTTTTTGATAGGTAATACTTTTTAACTTTGTAAATTTGGTAAAATTGGAAACGAGGAAAGTCAATTTTGAATTCTCAGGATGGCTCTTCTTCCGCTCCACTCTTATCAAAATAAATAGAGCCATCTAGATTTTTCATATCATGCCAATAAGAAAAAAAGGAAAGCATATGAGAAAGGCTGATCAATCAGCTGAACGCAGAAGAAACAAGCAAAAGAAACGTTAGTGATTTTAACATTCTAAATTTTGGAGATGGACGTTACCTAAAATATCAGGAGAATGTAAGAGAATTATGGTAGGTCCACAAGACGGCGGATTTGGTTTTGACCAATCTAAGAAATATACGTCTGTTGATAATCTGGAAAAAGTTTGTGTTCAATGTCAGGCAGGACAGCATAAAAACTGTCTTGCAAAAAGCAAGCAACTGCCAAGTTGCGATTGTGAACATTGTCTCATATATGGATAAGTGATTTTATGTATACTGGACAAACTTGTGAAAAATGTAAAGACTGGCATAACAACCTAGATTTAAAATCTGAAAATTATGGGAAAAATTTTCCGCTAACTTCTAACCCATTTAAGAAATGGCATGTAAACTGCAAATGTTCTTGCCATAAAAGCTAGGAATTATGTTCTGCAACCATCTGTTCAAGTTTCTCAACATACAATGATGGATCATCCTTGTGTACACTAAGCGTTCCATCTTCCGTAACAGTGAGAATTACAATCTGTTCAATCTTTTCAGCAGTGAGTTCTTCCCAGGCAATAGAATAGAAGGTAGCCTGCACAAGATAATTCTCATTTATCTCATCGCGCTTCCTTGACGCAGTCTTAAAGTCAATGATGGATAGTTTGCCGTCATACTCTGCTATACAGTCAGCTGTTCCAGCTAGACGCAAACGTTTACTGTAAATTGCCTTCTCCAAGAATCTGATTTGGTCAATCTTATCCAGTGCAGGTATCATCAACTGGAAAAGACCTGCCGCAAGTACACCATGGTTTCCAACAAGGTCAGTTTCAGGTTTGTTTGATAGACAATTTTCAATAAGTTTATGCACTTTGTTTCCTCTAACGGTAGCAGTTCTCATCACATGATCTGCAACATCATCGCCAACAGACTCTCTCCATGATAATATGCCATCAGGCGTGTAATTCTTCAAAAGTGATGTGATACTGATGAAAGTACCATCTGGCGTTTCATAATGTCTTACATCATCAATGTTTATCTGCCTGATTTCAGGAAGTTCTCCTTTAGGTAGATGTGTAAAAGTCATGATTTATGACATTCTGCCATCTAAACACTATTTTATTTCTTGGGAGTATTTTTTCTTGATGGTAAATCAAGTTCTAGTCCATGTAAAGACATCAAAAGGAACGTGGGAAACTACATTTCAAAAATCTTCTAGGATAAAAGATGTAATACTTGGTTCAAGGGTGCATTTTCGATTGCCTAAAGAAACAAAACTTGTACTATGCAAGGAAGAGTCACCCCATGATGATTTTGATCCTGACAGGGCGCTGGTAAATTATAATGTAATAGATGGCGATGTCTTGATCCTAAAGCAAGTATGATTAGTTTTCTAACTCTTTCTTTAGCTTGTAAATTCCATAACCAACCATAGCCATTCCAACAAATATCCAAATCATATCAGCTTCTACTCCATCCATCCCAGCCATGAAATTGAATGGCATTCCAATAATTATTCCAAAAACTATCAGACAGATTGGTATGAATTTTTTCCCGGATAAAATTTGTTTTTTCAAATTTTCAAGCCTGTCTGATTAATTCAGAAAGTTGTTTGCCTTGTCCTTCCGGTAGTTGTGTTATTCCGCCAATCAGGCTGTCGGTCATAACGCCCTTGGTTGCAAGTACCTTGGCAGCCATCAGCGAAGTTTTTCCAGCCATACAAACCAGCAATGGCTTACTGTCACCTTCCAGGTCTTTGCTTAGTGATTCTGGAATTTGCTGTGTTGTCAGTAGTTCCTGCGCAGTTTTTACGTCTGGCACACAAATCTTGCTTTTATCAATGCCCAGAGATTTTGCAATTAACTCTATTCCCGGTTCCTGTGGGGTATATTGGGCATGAATCCAGATTACTTTGTCATAGCCGCTTGCGTTTGCTTCCTGTACTGATACCTGCGTAGGACCTTCTTGTCCAACTGTCGCAAGGTTCTTTTTGTACTTTTCAATTCCGTCACAAATCATTGCAACAAACCTTCCGCCACCTTCGGCATTTGCCTTTTGCAAAATTGCATAAAGTTCGAGTGCACTGCTTTCGCCCATGTCGTGGCCTTTTTCTACAAAAAACTTGAGAAGAAGTTTTGCCTGCTCCCAATCCATTTCTTGCTGTGCAGCATATATCTCAGGATCATATAACGTCAAACCATCTGCATTGGCTTTTGTTCTTATTCCTGCAACATCCTGATTGGTGGGTGGAAATATCACATACACTGATTTTTTCCCATATTTTTCAGAGATGTATTTACTCAAACCACCAGATGTGCCGCCCGTACCAAATGTACAGAAGATATTGAAGTTTTCCAGCGAATCTCCATTTTCATGTAATTGCTGGTCAATCTCAGCCGCAGTAATGGTTCTATGTGCATCAACATTCAATTGATTGTCATATTGTGCTGGACAGAAGAAACCGTAAATCTTGGCAAGATACTTGGCCAAATTGATAATGTCTTGTTTAGCTAATAGTGATTCTATCTCAGAAATTTCTTTATCAAAAATGTCAGTATCAAAACCAAAATTAGATAATTGTGAACGAACGTTAGCGGCAGTTGCTTTTGCAACCATAAGATCTTGTTTGCCTTCCATTCCTGGTGCAGGGCAAATATCCATGTCAAGATCCATGGTTTGTATATTTCCATTTTTTAATCCCTCAAACACTCCCTCCTGTAATTTTCTTGAGACAAGCGCAATTACATTTAATCCAAGTTTAGATAGCAATCCAAGTGCAATTCCAAAATTGCCTGATGTGGCTTCTATTACAGTTTGGCCGCTCTTCAAATTTCCTGTAATAATTGCATCATGAATTATGTTGGCTGCAGGCCTGACTTTGATCGAACCCGTCAGTAAGGTAGAATCCAGCTTGCCGAAAACTTTGAGATCTGCATCGTCAAGATTTAGTTTGTATACGCTTTTCGCACATTCCTTGAAATCTGCAGTCATGTCAACCAGCGGAGTTGCATTGACAACCTTTGTTTCGCTACCTTCTTCCAGATGTGGAACCTTACTCCACACTTCCTGCTCAAAGCGCTCAACTAGTGCATTATCAACATCTTCAGTCATGTGATCAATGAGATTTGAGGTTTAATTTAGAGATTTACTTGCTTGAAATCTCAGATCTGAGCTTTTCATAGGCTAAAGGAGCCTCAGATTCATTCAAAATCAGCACAATTCCGTCCTGGGAAATCAGCGCATCCACCAGCTCGATTCCATTATGATGTAAAATCTCAGTAACATAGCTGATTACGTTAGCCCTATTGTGTATAGGTACCTGGATCTTAATCTTGGCTAGACCATCCTTGTACAAATTCTCCTTTGGAAACGTCTGAAAAATTCTCCTAGCATCATCTGAATCATCCACCAGAATTCTGAACGAATCACCTAATTTGAAAAAACTAGAATTTGAAAATGCATTTTGAGCTTCGGCGAACATTTTGCCCATATCCTCATTTATCAAATCATTCATCGTCCACTGCATCCCTAAAATTTTGTCAGTTAATGAAAATCTGGCATTCTTCAGTAATGGCTCTTCAACAACTTTCTCCTCATCTTGAAACGAATCAGCATAGCGCTTTATCGCAACCACAATCGTATTGAGGTGAACAGGGTTTCCCAACTGTTTTTCAACCCCAGGCTGAATTTTCACGGCAAGAGCAGTATAGTTGATTACATCCATCTTCATACAGTCATAGATTGACCTGTTTCTGGTGATTATTTCACGAACAGCCTCAGGAACAGACATGCCAATGGTTCTCATGGTAGGTAAATATAATGTCATACATATTAATATATTGTAATATTACCTATGACTAGGAAATAAACTATATATAATGTAATACATATGACATTAATAGGTGAAATATTACAAATGTTCCATGACGACGAATTCAATAGTATCTTCAAGCAGATGTCTAATTCATTCATGAATTTAGATGATGTATTTGAGATGCTAAAGAATGCAGGCAATGTGACAGGCCCAATTTTTTATGGTTATACAATGACCACTGGTCCTGATGGCAAGCCTGTAGTAAATGAGTATGGAAATGTCAAGCCAGACATGCTTCCTACAGAAGAGAAAAGAGAACCACTGATAGACACCCTAGTTGACGAGAAAGAAAAGACACTCAAAATTGTTGCAGAAATGCCAGGTGTCGAGAAAAGTGATGTCAACGTTGTTGTCGGAGTCGATAGAGTGATTCACATTGATGCAGAGCGTGGTGAGAAAAAATACCATGTCAAAGTGCCAATCAATCACAAGGTTGAATCAGGCTCCCCCAAAGCGACATACAAAAATGGGATACTTGAACTGGTGTTCAAACTAGAGGACGAAAAATCAAACGGTACAACCGTCAACGTACTCTAATCTCTTTTTTTTCTATTCTAAAAATAATCAAAAGTATCAATGAATCATGACAAGATCATATATGATTATACAACAATTACAGAGTTCAATGAGTCTATCAACACAAGAGCGAAGTAGAGCAGCAAAGCTAGGTCATACAAGACGACAACTTGCAGCTGCAAGAAGAAGTCTGGCATCTTCAAAAGGCTGGCTAAAACGAAAACACTGATAGGAAAACCGAGCTCTTAGATTATTGGATCGTAGACATGGGCGAATTTGGTGTTTTTCGTGCCTAAAAATCACTAATTTTGGGTAAAATTACGCATGCATTGAAGAGCTTGATCTTTGTCATGTGATAACATCTCTTTTTGACAGCTGGGGCAAATTTCTGATTTCTCTATTCTTTGATTAAAGTATCTTCGAAAAATTTGATTTTTCTCAATTTTTTCATTAATCGTATCCAGCATAGTTTGATAATTATTTTTCAAACTTTTTTCTAAATTCTCAGATTTTAGTCTATTTTCATACATCTCTTTCAAATCCCGTAACTCACTTAATTTATGACCCATGATCTATCACCTTGTTTTTCTAGAATAATAAATTGATGATTTTACGTATTAGTTCTGTTTATGTTTTTGAAAACATTCGTTACAATAAACAGGTCTTGCATCTTTTGGTTTGAATGGTATCTCACATTCATTTCCACAATCTGCACAGGTTGCCTTGTGCATTTCTCGTGGTCTTCTTTCATAGCTTGAACCTCTGCTATTTCTGTCATTTCTGCCACCATATCTGGAACCTCTATCTCGGCCACCAAATCCACCGCTTGATCTTGCAGGTTTATGATTTTGAAAACATTCATCACAATAGACAGGTTTGTCTTGTCTTGGTTCAAATGGAACTTGACAATCTTTTCCACAATCTCCACACTTTGCATCGTGCATTTCTCGTGGTCTTCTCTCAAACGGCATTTTCTTCTAATAATCGACTTTTTTCCCCCTAATTATACTAAGGGATCTGACTCATTCTACAATCATCAATCATCTATTATTCCAACTGCCCTAACCGGAGCACCAGTTGCATTTTTTAATTTCATAGGTAGTACGGCAAGCTGAAACTTCCAAGATTTAATCTTATCCAGATTAGCCAAATTTTCCACAATAAGCACGTCGTTCTTTGCAAAAAGATGATGAACCGAAAATCGTTTCTCCTTTCCAAGATCAATACTTGGTGAATCAATGCCAACCAGGTTGGTTTTTTTGGAAATGAGGTACTTTGCGGCTGTAACCGAAAGACCAGGATTACTCACAAAGTAAGAATCATTTTTTATCATTTTTTGCCAACCAGTCCAAAAAATGACAGTAGACCCATTTGGAATTTTTCCATGCTTCTTTTCAAATTTTTGTATGTCAGTTTTTGTTATTGGCTGATCTCCACGCTTTCTTATTTTTACCAAAATTGCATTTATGATCAATCTTTTGAGGGAAATTTCATGGATCTTTTTTCCCTTTTCTATAAAGTGGTATGGGGCATCAAGATGTGTTCCTGTGTGTGAACTGAGAAACAAAAGTTCCAGATTATATCCATCATCCTTGATATTTTCCCATTGAATGAAGATTGGCTGTGGAGAGCCTGGGAAGGTAGGAATTTTTTCCGAGACAGGCAACGTAAGATCGATGAATTTCAATGTCATAATTCTTGTTTACTTTTTAATTAAAAGTTAAATATTGTTTTGTGCTGTTTTGTGTGTGCCAACTGCATATATTCTCATAAATTCTGATTTAGGAACTGACTCATCAATCATTGAATATTTGAACAAGACTCTGTCTGAGGAAAAGGACATTCAATTTGAAGTTCATGGGGTTTATGGTGTGTATGACATTATAGTAAAATTAACTTCAGAAAATGGAGAAACCTTGAGAGGGATAATTACCAACAAAGTCAGAAAGATTGACCATGTTCAATCAACATTGACAATGATGGTAATAGATGAACAGGACAAATCATAGATTCTAAATTAATTATATATCTGTAAATAATCAGTGATTTGTTGAGTAAAAATCCGGAGCAAGTAAATTCTAAAATTGAAAGTATACTTGAACAAAACCTCATAAACATAATTTATTATGAAAATTCTTTTGCAAAAGCCAAATTTCTAACAAAAACAATAGAAAAATGGGATACTCCAACATTTTATCTTGATTTTGATTTACTTTATTCCGGCTATGTGAAGGCAAACATGGTTCCTACACTCAAAAATGTTACATTGTTATGGCCTAACAGTGAAAATTTACGTGATAATCTTGAATCTGTAATAGAAAAAATTTCCATGACAAAATCTGTTGTAGTTATTGATTCACTGAACGGATTTTTTAACACACTAGAAGATGATGATGCTGGCATGTTGATTAATTCATTTATTATGATGTTGGCCTCATCCGCAAAAAACACTAAATCTATAATTCTTGTTGGGAGTCTTTCAAAACTAAATGATGAAAATGAGTTTGTATTGTATTCCAGCGGAAGACATGTAATAGACAATAAACATATGAAAAAAATTCAATTGGTAGAATCCAACAGCTTGCTAAAGATCAATATATTGAATTTTGACAACTCAACCAAAAGCAGTTTCTCAGCCTGATTCTATATTTCTAGAATGAACCAACCAGCGATCAAAATTTGCTAACGCCGTTATAATCAACCATTTTTGAGGTAATTATATTAAGCTCAATTTGTAAGAAAAAATACAATGCCAGTAGCAATACTACCAGACATCAGTGAACAAATGTGTATTGGATGCGCACTATGTGTTGAAATTTGCACAACTTTGGGACCTGATGTACTAAGAGTAAAACCAGTTGAAGGCTGGAAACGTGGTAAGGCTTTTGTATTTTATCCAGAAAGATGCATCTCTGATGGTGCATGTATAGGAGTTTGCCCAACAAAGGCAATCTTTTGGATGAGACCAATGGACTTCACTGTAGGTCAGCCAGTTCCACTGTACAAAAACTCAGTCTTCGTAAAAGGTTGGACTGAATTAATCGACTAAACCAACCATTTCATTTCTTTTTCTTATCTAATTTTATATTGTTAAAACGTGTATTTTTTGTATGACAAAAATCGGTGATGCCAAACGAAAACTTCACGGCATGATTACTGGAAAACCTGATAATTTTTCATGGTTGATTCCAGAAAAATTAGCTGGTAGTGCAATTCCTACATCATTTGATGAAATTAAATGGGTACTTGATGAAGGCGTAAAATCAATTGTAACAATTAGAGAAGAGCCTCTTGATGATGATTGGATTAAAAACGTAAACTATCTACATGTAATGTCCAATGACATGGGGGTTCCTCAATTTGATGACCTTGCTTTTGCTGTTGATTTTATTCATCGAAGACTAGATGATAAAGAGCCTGTCATGGTTCATTGTCTTGCTGGTTTGGGGAGAACCGGAACAATTTTAGCTTCTTATCTTGTAAAATATGAAAATATGAGCGCAGATGAAGCTATAAAGAAGGTACGTGAAATGAGACCTGGTTCAATTCAATCATATCCACAAGAAGAGATGATTTTTCGGTTTGAAAAATCTCTTAATCGATAACTATTCCGGAACTGATTCAGTAACAAGTTTTCCATCAACTATTTTGATATGAAGAAACTTGTCATCTTTGAAGACAAGTGTTACGCCACCATCTTTGTCAGGATCTTGTACCTCAACCAAATCTTGCATTCTTATTCCATCAAACTTTGCCATATGATCACTCGGGAATTGAAATGGTGTTTAACTTACCATCTTCTATCTTTACAAACAAAAATCTATTATCCTTAAAAATTAGAGTGAGTCCTCCTTCCTTATCAGGTTCTTCTACCTCCAAAAGGGGTTGTCCTAACAAGCCATCATACTTTGCCATAATTGTTCAAAAATCTGGTATCATTAATTAATGTTAATTTCAATTTCGTTGGAATGAGTTTTCTCATCATCTCCCTCAACCCATGTATGTGAGTGCCAAGAAGCAGAAACATCTGCGCTGATTTTATGAACTCCTTTTCCCAATTCAGATGCGCTGAGCATGATCTCTTCATCAAAATCAAACAATTCCTGCTGAACCTCCTCTTCGGTTAATCTGATAAATGGCTCGAAATTTTTTGCCACCTGAACCCAAATTCTTTTCTCCTTCATTGGGTTTACAAGCTTTGGATTTCGTGTCCAAAAAATTGATGCCTTTCGATAAGTGTCTATTTCTTTTCCGGGACTGTGTTTTCTTATTCCACCCGTAACAAGTTTGATGCCATATTTCAGTTTGAATTGATTATCATTCTTAACATAAGCCTCGGTCCAGTTTTTCTCATTAAACTGATTACGAAGATCTCCAGTCAATGAGAACTTTACGTTTATCTTGATATTCTCATCAGCCGCATAGGCATCTTTGTCTTTCACCAATACCAAATTCGAAATCGTTGAAGTCATTACTACTGATAATGATTTATAACCACAATAAGTTCTTTTTTGATTACATGGATATTGAAGTAATGGAATCAAGCAAAAATGAAGTGAATCTTTCAATAAAAGGTGGAGATTTAGGCGTATTGTATATTGTACAAAATGAGCTACTTAATGATCCTAAAACAGATTACGCCGGAGTCATAACTAGACATCCACTTACAAATGAAATATGGATGAGAGTTGCTTCCACCAATCCAATCAAAGACATATTGAAAGCTACGGATTCCGCAATTGCAGAGGCAAACAAGTTAAAAAAACTGCTTACTAAGAAAGGGTAATCCTGATGGGGGAACCCGAAGAAGATCCTGATTTTATCGTATATGATGAAGATGACATGAACGAAGCAAATGCACTAAAATCAACTATAAAGATTGACTGTGAAAAATGTCATGGCAAAGAAGGAGTTTGGTGGAGTTTTCAGACTCGTAGTGCTGATGAACCTGAAACACGATTTTACAAATGTATAAAATGTAATCATACATGGCGTGACTACACATAACGTTTAATTTTGATATTACAACTAATTAATTAAATTGGAATTTTCTGCTAAGACAAATACATCTGATGAATGGAAAGCAGTAATTTCATCCATCACAACTTTGGTTGAAGAAGCAACATTTGAAGCAACTGTAGAAGGGATCACGTTTCGAGGAATGGATCCTTCTCATGTCGCACTCATAGACATTTCTTGGCCCAACTCCGCTTTTGAAAAATACAACTGTGATAGCGACATAAAATTTGGAGTTCGTGTAGACGAATTTTCTAAGGTAATCAAAAGAGCAGAAAAAAACGAAAGTATTGAGATCAGTATATCCGATGATAATATGTTACAGATTCTGATAGGGAAAAATAAAAAATGGAGTATGAGATTAATTGAAGGCTCAGCTTCAGACACACCTCTCCCAAAAATTTCTTATGATTCTAAAATCGGTCTGTCTTCCAGCACATTCGATAAAATATTGGGCGACATTGATGTAGTCTCAGATTATCTGTTTATAAAAACAGCAGCAAATAACGCAGAATTTTCTGGAAAGGGAGATTCTGGAGAGGCTGTCATAAATTTTGAAAAAGGTATGGAGGGATTGGAGGAAATTACCGTAAACCAAGAATGTACTGGTACATACAGCCTGGAATATCTTAATCCAATTGTGAAGGCAATGGGTAACACATCTGATTCCATAATATGTGAATTTTCTAGCGGAAAACCACTTCGTATTGAATTTAAGGTATCCAATATTGGCAGAATTCACTTCTATCTGGCACCACGGGTAGAAAGTTAACGAATTTATTGATTAACTAAAATAGGTATGATACTTTGAGACTAGTCTTAAAATTCGGTGGAACATCGCTTTCATCTCCAAATCACATACGAAATGTTGCAAAAATAGTTGCTTCATTTTCAAAGGATAATGAGATTGTTGTGGTATGCTCAGCAGTTGATGGTACAACTGATGATCTTCTTACAATTTCAAGATTGATTGAACAGAAAAAGAAGGATGATGTTACCAAGGTGCTGAATAATGTAATCAAAAAACACAAACAGTTTGCTAATCAGACAGTAAAAAATTCTGCAATCAAAAAACAACTCCTACAAAAACTAAACACAGATGTTTCAGAATTGAAGGAGTTAGTTCGTGGTCTTACACTATTGAAAGAAGTCTCAGCTCGTTCATTAGACTACTTGATTTCATTCGGTGAGAGACTTTCCGATGATTTAGTGTCTTTTGCATTACAGGACATCAAGAAAAAATCTACTGCATTAAATGGTAAAGAAGTAGGCATAGTTACCGATTCTAATTTTGGAGAATCCAGACCATTAATGGATACAACCAGAATTCGTATTTCCAAGACATTGGGTTCCTTACTGGCAAAAAAAATAATACCAGTTGTGGGTGGTTTTGCTGGCGCTGATCAACATGGTAACATTACAACATTTGGTAGAGGTGGTTCAGATTATACTGCAACCATAATTGCCTCCTGCATAAATGCAGATGAAATTTGGTTGATGAGTGATGTTGATGGCTTGATGACTGCTGATCCCAAACTTGTTAAAAATGCTAAACTATTGAAAGAAGTTTCATATGCAGAGGCAATAGAGATGGCACAATTTGGTGCAAAACAAATTCATCCAAGAACGTTCGAACCTTTATTCCACAAAAAAATACCTATGAGGATTCGAAGTACGTTTGATGTGAAGAATAGTGGAACTATTGTAACTCCATCACCTTCCGCTGCAACTAAAAAAACTGTCAAATGTGTTTCTGCAATCAGAAATATTGGTTTGATTGATCTAAGCGGTGGAATAATGTTTGCAGCACCAGGTACTGCAGCAAAAATATTCACAACACTAGCAGAGAAAAATGTTAACGTGATGATGGTTTCTTCAAACCCATCAGAGTCAAGTGTATCATTGCTTGTCAAAAGACCAGATCTTGAAAAGGCTGCAAATGCACTTGAAATGAACTTGCTGGGACAAACAGTCAAAAAAGTTGATGTTACACCAGGCGTTTCAATCATAGCAGTAATTGGCTCAGGCATGAGAGGTACAGTAGGCGTTGCTTCCAAGGTATTTTCTGCAGCTCAAAAAAAGAATGTCAATGTTATCATGATAGCTCAAGGATCCTCCGAACTCAATCTAGCATTTGTTGTTAAGGATTCTGACTGCAAGGCTGTGGTTCAGTCACTACATGATGAATTCAAGCTGGATAAGATCAGATAACATTTGAAAGAGATAAATTATTTACAATCTTGAGCAGAATATTGGCAGGAAAATTATACATTGTTGGTGTAGGACCAGGTCACCATGATCATATGACTTTTCGCGCAAAGCAAGTTATTGAAGAAAGCGGAACGATTGTTGGATATTCAACATATGTGAATTTGGTTCAAGATCTGATTGAAGGAAAAGACATTCACAGATATGATATGACACAGGAAGTGGAACGTGCACATCAATGCATAAAGTTAGCCAAGGAAGGAAAGATAGTCTCACTAGTTTCTAGTGGTGATCCTGGAATTTATGGAATGGCAGGATTAATTTTTGAGATACTGGCGGAGTCTGGCTGGAATCCAAAGACGGGACTGGACGTGGAAATCGTACCAGGTGTTTCCGCACTAAATTCCTGTGCATCATTAATTGGTTCACCACTCATGACAGATTTTGCAGTTGTAAGCATGAGCGATCTTCTTGTTCCATGGGAGGTTATCGTTAAACGGGTAGAAGCTGCGGCACAAGGCGATTATGTTATAGTAATTTACAATCCGTCCAGCAAAAAAAGAATACACCAGTTACAGGACACCAGAAAACTTTTACTGAAATACAGATCACCAAACACTCCAGTTGCAATCATCAAAGGCGCTTATCGAGAAAGCGAATCAATAACCATGACAGATCTTGAACACATGGAAGAATTTGCAGATAAGCTTGGCATGATAAGCACTGTAATTGTTGGAAACTCTTCCACATACAATTTTAATGATTTAATGATCAACCCCAGAGGCTACAAATCAAAATATAACATTCAAGAACCTAATATTCAGAACTAGCAACTATTTTTAATTAAATTCGACAACTCTTCACTCAGTGATAATTTCTCCCGAATTGGTGATATTATTTTTACCAATGATTCTCCCACAGCTTGCTTCAGGTCAGAGGGATGAAGTTTTTTCTGTGCAAAATCAGATTCCATGCTTGCAAAATTATCATAACTAACATTACCGCCAAATTTTTCAGGTCTTTCGATAGATACGGTATCAAATTCATGGAAGATTACGTTCTTTGCGATTTCTAGTACGGGATTGTTTTCAATGCTTCCTTCCTCACAAAATCCCTTCTTGATTTTGGTTCTAATCTCATCATCTGAGTTATGAATGAAGACTCCGGCGTTAGGATCTGATTTGCTCATCTTTGCCACCTCACCATCAGGTTTTACTTCTGCAGGTTTGGTCAGTCCAGGTAGTAACTTGTGATGAACAGCTACTGGAACCTTCCATTTCATTTTTGGAAATACATCCTTAACCAACATGTGAATTTTTCTCTGGTCCATTCCTGCATGCACAATGTCCAGATCAAGCGAATGAATGTCTGCTGCCTGCATTGCAGGATAAAGAAGTTTTGCAAGATCAATTTTTTCATCATTTTCTGATCTCCCCATTATGGTAAGAGTTCTCATAGTTCTTGCCAGGGACATGTGTTTTGCAATCTGTACCAGTTCTGACCAATATTCCTTTTTGGAATCATACAGATCAGTTCCTAAAACTATATTCACTCCAGGGCAGACCAGTTTGAATGCATCCTCGTAATACTTTGAAACTTTTCTAATATTTTCAAAACTTCCTCCCAGCTTGTCATTTAGCAACGTATGCCAATCAGCCAAAAAGACAGTACAGTTTACACCAGCCTGAATAAAATCATTAATCTTAAACCCAGTGCTAATCAAACTTCCAAGATGCAAAAATCCAGAAATTTCTATCCCGATGTAGTGTTTTGGATTTGAATTTGTTTTTAATAACTCTAGCAACTCTTCCTTAGTAACAACTTCCTCAATGGGGGGTCTTGAGATCAGGTTTATTTTTTCAGTAATGTCCATTTTACTTGATTTTTTTTTGTAAGCCTATAAAGTTTAATTTTCAGTAAATAAAAAGAAAATCCTTGAGATCTTTGATAAATGACGTAGAGGAACTCATCGCACTTGGAGCTGGTGATAAATACAGACTAAATGACACAAGAGAAAGACTGGAGAGAGGAAAAAAACTCTATATCTCTGATTTGGAATACTTGGAAAAATTAGTTAAAACACATCTGGGGAGAAGACTTAGTCCTGAACCTAGAAAACCCAAACGTGTAATCAGACAAAAACCAGTCGAAGGAGTAGGATCTGATTCATGTGCAAAATGTGGATCAAAACTTGGTTCGGATGAAAAATTCTGTACTAACTGTGGCGCAAAAAAAATGGAATCAAAACCTCAGCAGTCGAAACCAAGCCAACCGCAAACTAAATCTGGTAAGAAATCACGAAAACAGGAACTGGAAGAATATGAGAAAAAATATCTTGCAGGTACAGATGAAGGTTTTACCATAAATGAAGATGGCGAAATAGGAGAACAAACATCCAGAAAAACAGAAAAACCAAAAGAACAGTCTATTGAGCAACCTAAAGAGGAACAAAAGAAAGATTCTGCATTTGGTATGTGTGTAAAGTGTGGCTCTGCAATTTCTGCCGAAGATTTGTTTTGTACCAGTTGTGGAGCAAAAAGATAGCTGCGATTGTATCAAATTGTATCGAAAATTTTGCCGTAACTAACCTTATTGGCATGCTAGTCTAACATATGTTTGGTAAAATTTGTCATTCTGTACTAACTGTGGGCAATCACTAAAACCAGAAGCAAAGTTTTGTGGCAAATGTGGCGCTCCACGCTCGTAATCACTATTATAGAGAAATGCCTAATCATGATTATTGGAATTAACAAGAGAAGAAGAGAAATCACTTAACGGGGAACATGGTGAATCGCTGCAAATAGCATATAGAATATTATCTGCAGTTGGCGAAGCAACAGATGCAGAAAGACTCGTGCCAATTCATTGGGCTCATGTCTCCGGTGTAAATTATAATACAATTGGTGACGCAGGGGAAGAATTTCTAGCAAACCTAAGCAAGAATGCAAAGTTCAAAGTTTTGACTACAGTAAATCCAATGGGCTATGACAAGGACAGTGTAGAAAAGTTTGGTCTTGATGAAAATTTTATACAAAAACAGGAAAGCATTAGAAAGTCATATACAAAGATGGGAATGACTGCCTCATTTTCCTGCATCCCTTATGAAATCTATGACCTACCAAGAGAAGATACGCAGGTATCATTTGCAGAAAGCAATGCAGCAATTTATGCAAATTCGATTGGACATCTAAAGACAAACAAAGAAAGTGCATTTTCTGCACTTGCAAGCGCAATTACCGGCAAAAGTCCATACTCTGATCTTCGTAAAGACGATTCACCAAATATGTCAATTTCAATGAAGGTCCAAGATCCAAACGAGCTTACATTTGGGTTGTTGGGATATTTTGCTGGAAAGGTAGCAGACAAGTCTGTTGCAATTTCAGGTGTAAAGAACTTGGACAAAAGATGTAACAAATCATTGTGTGCAAGTATGGGAACGTCAGGATCTTGTGGCAAGTTTGTTTTGGATGATAACAGTAATGCATCTGAAAAGGTAGATTTTGATGAAAAGGAGATGCAAAATGTATTTGATGAGCTAAACACGGCGGATTCAGGCGACCTAATCACGCTTGGAAGTCCACAGCTTGGACTTGAGGAGATGACTGATCTTGCTGCCATGTTAAAGGGAAGATCATTCAAGAAAAGATGCCTGATATTTTGCCCAAGGGCAATCCAAGAACAGGCGAGAAGTTTAGGGTATGCGGGTCAGCTGGAGAGTGCTGGGTGTGAGCTATTGTCGGATTGTTGCACCTGTTTAACTCCATTGGTTACCAAAAAGGATGTAGACAGTGTTACAACAAACAGCATCAAGGGTGCATATTATTTTAAAAATTCAAATGGTTTAGATGTAAACCTAAAACCACTGTCGGAAATTGTGGGTGATGAGACAAGTTGACTCAAAAAATTATTGTACAAGGAAAGGTAACAGGAAAGGTTCTCAAGTCTAACCAACCAATCAACTTTCTAGGAACAATTGACAAAAAAACGGGAGAAATTATTGACAAAAAACACGATCTTTATGGGAAAACAATCAAGGACAGCATACTGATTTTTCCAAATGGTATAGGTAGTAGTGTAGGCGCATATACAATTTATTCAATAAAATCAAACAATGTGTCTCCATTAGCGATGGCTTGTCAGAAAGTTGATCTCACAGTTGCATCTGGATGTGCACTCGCAAATATTCCACTGTTTATTTTGGAACCTGATGAATATGACAAAATAAAAGATGGGGATGAAATATCTCTTGGTTAAAAAAGTAAAGAAAAAAAGATACAAAGATCCTTACAAGAAAAGATATCGGGAAGATTAAGATCCAGACTCTATTATTCTACTTGGACCAGATGGTAGCACTCGCACATAATCATCAACACTGAATGATTTCGCAATAGTCTCATTCATTGATATAAGCTCAAAACGAATTTTCTTTGCTACATCAACCATTTCCATTCCCGTTGGCTCTATCATAACATATGCAACACAGTTTTCCTTCAGGGATGGCGGTCCACAAGTCAGCAAATGAGTTCCTTCATACTCTACAATGGCAACACACATTTTCAGAGTAGAAATTTTGACAAAGTTACGCTGTCCTTCGATGATAAACGAACCTTTTCCCATGGATTGTCCGCTTGGGGCTCCTTTTTTGACTTGGTCTGGGTTAACCCAATAAGCATTGGTACCATACATTGATTCTTTCCAGGCACGGCTAAAACAAACTGTAGCATGTGCAACTTCATTCAGGCTTGAAGTCATGGAAGAACCATCATCTTTCAGCAAAAAGAACGGAGAACCATAAATTTCGCCGTGAAAGACCTTGTCGTCTTTTTCAAGATGTTTTCGTATTACAGCAGAATTGGATGATGAATCACGCCCACCCACGACCAAAAATCCGTCAGATGTAAAAAACCATCTATATCTTTCAAACCAATTTTTCTTTCTAACCTCAGAGTAGCTAATTACCTGCTTTGCATTTTCACCTTCCTCAATAGTTTTTTCTAACTCCTTCTCAGTTTTTTTAATTAATTTCTGAATTGCACCTATTGCAGATTTTTGTTTCTTTGATTCGTTGAATAGTTTGGATGCAATTGTTGGAAGAGACGATTCCAAATCTACTCTGATTTTAGCATCTTCAACTTTGATATGTGTGATTCCTTTTTCTTTTATAATTTCTGCATTGTTAGTTTTCAATAAACCATCAATTCGCGAATCACTCATAGATGAAATTCCCTGAGACACATAATCAAAAAGTGAGTTTGCAACACCAGCAATTTTTTCTGATTTGTCAGTTACAATCTTTATTGCATTTGTTTGTTCATTCAATCTTGTTTCTAACTCTGAAATTTTTTTCTGAAAAGAACTGCTTTGTGTTGTTTTTCCTTTATTAAGAATATTTTCCGTGAAAGCAGTATCAAGACCCTCCATGAAACTAGAAATTTTTTCAAGATTTTTCTCTCCCAATGGGATAGGATGTACGTTTATCTCTTCATCACGAGAAATTACGGGATCGTGTTGGCCATTCACCACATTGTTGATAACTTTAGTGGCATTATCAAAGAGACTCTTTATCTCTTCGTTTGATATTTCTGTACCACTCTTTTTTGATTCAACATTTGACAATCTTGTTATCTCTTCAACATATTTTCTTGGCAGACCTAACGTACGTCCTATCCATTTTGCAACTGGAGTTGAAGTAAATCTAACTTCACCAAGATCAGCTTCTGTCATTTTTAGTATATCGAAGTTATTTTGTGGAGGAGGGACATATGGTGATCCCACTCTTAATTGTCTATGTCTAACATTAACAGAATAAAGCAACGCAAGAATTTTCATGTCACTATTGCAAAGTATGACATTTCCATCCGCAAATAATTCACTTACGATTACAAACTCTTTTTCAAAATTAGAAAATGTTAGATATACAACACGTTCAGTTCCTATTTGTTTTATCTCCTTCAGTTTAGATCTTAGAAGATCACTTCGGAGGCGTCTTAGCAGTTTGTTTGGTTCTATTTGATCTATCTTTACTTTTGTAACCCAAATTCCACTAGTTGATAACATCAGTAAAACATCAGGATTTTCCGGGTGGCGAAACTTGAAAAGTAGACTATCCTTTGAAATACCATAGATATTGGCGACGTAATAATCCTCAGTTTTCTGACCTATGTCATTAACTAGATATCTTAGTTCAATTCCAGCTAGTTGCATAAGTGGGTATATGTATCTCCGATTATACTCTTATCGATTTTCCAGCCTACTAGACAAAGGTTTTAAAAAAGGCACATCTGATTGAATCTAGAAATTTCATTGGTTAGACACGGTAAAAAGAAAAGAAGATTTGGTTCAAGAGAAAGGAAGCCTCTTGATTTTGTAGATCCAGACAGAGATCCTCATACCTATATCGAGAGATATGTTAGAGAAGAAGACTATAGGGATTGGTTTGATAGAAATTATCCTGATTATACCATATACGAAGCAGTAGGATTAACAGAATCTGATTTGGATGAGGTAGAGCGAAGATTTGCTCCTGCTCACGAAGAAACTTCCTTAGAACCTGAACCAGAACCAGATGGTTCTGTGTCAGGAAAGTGGACAGCTGAACCCAGTAAAGAAGAAAGACCACGAGTAGCTAAACGACGTGATTCACCACCAACTGAACGACGTGACTCATCACCAACTGAACCAGTGGATGCATCTACGCCACCTGTTAGTTCGCAAGAAGAACTTCTAACGAAAAAACGTACCAATGTACTTTTTTGGATGCGTATTGCGTTTGCACTTATAGGCGGAACTATAGCTACATTTGCTTTTGATTCCATAGAGGACAGTGAAGAAAAAAGATGGACCTCAATCATATTCATGATAGGGTTGTTTATTGCAACTTGTGTTATCGCAAAGGGAATGAAGATAAACTTCTCAAGGGCGGATAGAAAAAAACTTGTGACAACAGGAATCGGAAGTTACATCTTTCTTTATCTATTTGCATGGATCTTAAGCTACACACTGTTGAATCTTCCACAAAGCAACATACCAACTCCATTTACCTAACCAACTTGATGTATCATTATGTGGAATGCAAAAACTCCTGGCATCCCTGACGAACTTTTCGATAGGGATGAAAATGTTCCCATCACAAAGGAAGAAGTCAGAGTAGTTCAGATTAGCAAGGCTAGACTAAAACCTGGAATGATAGTTTACGATATTGGGTGTGGCTCTGGTTCTATATCAGTAGAGGCTGCACATCAAGTTGAGGAATCTGGTCACGTACATGCTGTAGATTATGATGCAAAAGCAGTCGAGCTCACTAAAAAAAATCTTGAGAAATTTAATCTTGCAAATGTTTCAGTCATTCTCGGAAACGCTAAAGAAAAAATTTCAGAACTACCAAATGCAGACGCAGTTTTTATTGGCGGAACAGGCACAGATACGAATGAAATCATGCATATCTGCCAGGATAAATTAAAGTCAGGTGGTAGAATAGTAATCGGAATGATTTTGATTGAAACTATCTTTTCTATTTTATCCTCAATTAAAGAACTAGATTTTGATTCTATCGATATAACTCAAGTTACTATTGCAAAGAGCCGAAGGACTACAACCGGAACCATGATGCTTGCACGAAATCCAGTTACAATTTTATCGGCTACAAAAAAATAGGATGATTTGGTTTGGCTGAACTTGTTTGTGTTGGTTGTGGGCCGGGAGATCCGGAATTACTTACAGTAAAGGCAGTAAATGCGATCAAAGCGGCTGATACAATAATGTGTCCCGCCTCACACGAAGATCGACCAAGTATCGCACTATCAGTTATTTCCTCAATTATAGATAAATCAAAAAACCAGGAAATTGTTCGCCTAATTTTTCCTATGACCAAAGACAAGAGTGTATTAGAGTCAACTTGGAAAAAAAATGCAAAGATAATGGCTGAAAAAGTATTATCTGGAAAAAATGTTGTATACATTACAGTAGGTGATCCATATTTGTATAGTACATGGATCTACATGAACAGAGAAATTAGAACCAACCATCCAGACATGAAGATCACTGTAATACCTGGAATTGTTTCAATATTCACTTTTGCAGCTAAGGTAGGGGTCAGTGTAGCTGAAGGTTCAGAAAAAGTTGCAGTAATTCCATCTTGTTATGATTTATCCTCTGTTAAGGAAATTGCAAAAAATTCAGAAAGCATGATCTTTCTTAAGGATGGAAGATATTTTGACCAAGTGATTCAGGTTTTAAAGGATGCAGGATTTCCTGATAATTCCATTTTTGCAATAGGCCAAGATCTTGGAACAGATCACGAGATAATCAGAAAAATGACTTTAGGCGAAGTTAATGATGATACTCTTACAACAAAATATTTCTCCATCTTGGTGGTAAAACGTGTCTAAGGTTTTCTTCATAGGTTGTGGGCCGGGAGATCCAGACCTAATTACAGTAAAGGCAAAAAAACTGCTTCAAAAGGCAGATGTGGTAGTTTATTCTGGTTCACTTATTCCTGAGCAAATAATGAAGATGTGTAAAAAGGCAAAAACTTTCGATGCAGCCAAGCTTGTTCGTGAGGAAATTTTTGATATTCTCAGGAAAAATGCAAAAAAAGGCAAAAATGTAGTACGGCTCCATGATGGTGATCCAACTATTTACGGGGCAATTCGTGAACAGATGGATAATCTACATAAAGAGAAAATTAATTCTGAAGTAATTCCTGGCGTCACATCATTTCTTGCATCTGCAGCTGCACTTGGTTCACAACTTACACTACCTGGAGTTACACAAACCATGATTATTACAAGAGCAGAAAAACGTACAAAGGTTCCAAAACGTGAAAAGATTTCTGAGCTTGCAAAACATAGAGCTACAATGATCTTTTATCTTAGCGTCCAACTTATTGACAATATTGTAAAGGAGGCAGTGGCAGGTGGATACCCAAAGACTACACCAGTGGGAGTTGTTTACCGTGCAAGTTGGCCTGATCAAATGATCATCACAGGAACATTACAAACAATTTCAAAAAAGATTAAGGATCAAAAAATTACGCGGACAGCAATAATCATTATCGGTGATGTCATAAAACCAAAATCATATGAATATTCCAAACTATATGATAAGAGTTTTAGTCATGGATTTAGAAAAGCAAAAACTAATTCAAAAAAGTAACTTTTTGTTTAATTCCAATCTTGGAAAGCTCCTTCTGGAATTTTTCTGGTTTAGATGATGTAAAAATTTTCATACTATTTCTTTTTGATGGTTTTTTTACAGCTGTTCTAACTTTATCAGCAACCTCTTGTCCAGGATCTAGAAAGTTGACATTAGGAAATTGTTTATTAAAAAATGACAATAAAAATGGCAAGTGGGTACTAGACAACGTAGCAACATCAATATTGTATTTAGAAAATTCCTGACTTAGAACATTGTTAATGGTTTTCTCACACAAATTTTTATCATCAATAAATTTTACAGATTCAACTAATTGTACTAGTTTTGATGCGTTTATTTTTTTAATCTTAATCCGTCTTGCCAGTTTATTCTTTTTTATAAACTCAGATAATTTTTTACTCTTTATGGTAGCATGTGTTGCAAGTATAGCAATATTTCCTGTCACTGAAATTTTAGACGCCATCTTAATTGGAGGTAATACCTTGATCACATTTTTTTTCTTGATCTGAACTAGTAATGATGGAGTATTAGATCCGACAACAATTAGATCAGGCTTGAACTTTTCTTCAAGTAATTCGAGTCGTTTTGTTATAATTTTTGTTAGTTCAGGTATTGATTTCTGTCCATAAGGAAAATTTTTCTGATCGGCGAAATAGATGATATCAGACTTTACTGCTTGTTGTATTGGTTTTATTATTGATAGAGAGCCAAATCCTGAATCAAATACTATGATTCTTGCCATAAATCACTCATTTCTTTTATAGTTTTTACTGTTTGTAAGCTAAATTTAGCCTAATGTTGATCTAAACGAGCTCCTTGCATTAAGAGTAAAATTTTCAAGAATTTTCTATGACAGCTTTTAACAAAACATGGGCACGTCAAGAAACAAAAAGCATGACCGATAAAATTCGTGACGCTGTGAAACCACAGGGTGCATTAAAACCACGAATTCAGGTAGCCGTGAACAAACTTCAAGTCCAAACTTCAAAAATGGACTCCATGTTGACAAAGCTTCGCGAAAGGGACCAACAACTCTTTGCCAGAATTGTAACAGCAATGCAGAATCATGATACATCTGCGAGCAGAGTTTTGTCTGCAGAATTAGCAGAAGTACGCAAGGTTTCAAGAACTTTAGGCAACGCAAGAACATCTCTAGAACAAGTTCAAATGCGATTGACTACAATTCATGACCTTGGTGATGCAATGGTTTCAATTGGACCAGCAATGTCAACCATGAAAGGTTTGAAATCATCGTTATCCAGATTCATGCCAGAAGCCGATTCTGAATTGACTTCGATGACACAAACATTGAATGGATTAATGGTAGATTCACTATCCGGTGATTCGTTTAACGCCATGGAATCTGATGTCTCAAACGAAGAGACAGATGCAATCTTACAAGAAGCATCAGCAGTTGCAGAGCAACAAACAGATGAAAGATTTCCATCAATACCAACATCAGCAGGACCAGAGTCCCAATCTCAATCTAACCCAATGAATTTTCTTGAGTAGATATTGAGACTAGGTCTATTTTTTTATTTTTTTAATTTGTAACTTTAAGGGAAAGCTGTTTCCTTGGAAAGTTTCTCATCTAACTCAGAAATCTTTATTCTACTTTGTTCCATGGAATCACGCATTCTAATCGTAACTGTATCATCATCTAATGTTTGATGATCAATTGTAATGGCATAAGGTGCACCAACTTCATCCAATCGTCTGTATCGTCTTCCTATTGCGCCAGAATGATCCAAAAACACATCATATTTTCGTTTAATGTTTAGATAAATCTCATCAGTTTTTTCTGCAAGACCATCTTTTTTCACTAATGATAAAACTCCAACATGGATAGGTGATAAGTATGGTTTAAGAGATAACACCATTCTTTCGTTTTCTTTATCCTCACGTAGGCTATGTTCCAGTATTGTATACATACTACGATCTATTCCCATTGAAAGTTCAAACACATGTGGTAACACCTTTTCGTCACCATCCATTACTGCAAACTTTTCTTTACTTTTAGTGGCATGACTGTTCAAATCATAATCAGCTCTATAATTACATGCTACAAGCTCCAACCAACCAACTGCAGTTTCCACTTCAAAGTCAAATGCCACTTCTGCATAGAACGCCTTCTCTTTGTCTCCTAGTTTTCTGAATCTACTTTTTTCCATATTTATTCCAGTTTTTTCATAAAATTCTGCTAATAATCCTAGATAATAGGCGACAAATTCGTTAGGTATTGTTTGTGAATCTACTGCCTCTTTACATGTCATTGATTTGATTTCATCATCAATTTGAATACGAATTTTAGTATCTTTAATCTCTGAGAATTTACCCAGATCATTCAATTTCGCAGGATTACAAAATACTTCAATCTCTGCCTGATAAAACTCTCTCAGTCTAAGCAGACTTTGTCTAGGCGCTATCTCATTTCTGAAACTTTTACCTGTTTGTGCAATTCCTAGAGGAAGCTTTCCTCTCATTGTTTTGAATATTCGTGGGAAATCAACAAATATTGATTGACATGTTTCAGGTCTTAGATATGCAGATTCACCTTCTGGTCCTATTCCAACTTCAAACATCATATTGAATTTTTTTGCATTTTCAAAATCACCGTTACATTTTGGGCACTTGATATTTTTTTCTACAATAGTTTTGTCAAATTCATCAAGGTCAGCGCTTTCAGGTATTTCTATTTGACTAACCTCAACAATAATTTTATCAGCTCTGTGTGTCGCTTTACATTTTTTGCATCTTACAATTGGGTCAGCAAAACTTGCAAGATGACCAGATGCATCAAACACAGACTTGGACATTATTTGTGAACCGTCAATCTCAATCATCTTATCACGTCTAACTAATTCTCTTCTCCAAAGTTCCAGGAATTTATTTTTTAAACTTACACCAGATGGACCATATTCCCAAAAACCTGCCTGAGCATCAGCATAGATCTCAGAACTTGGAAAGTAAAATCCTCGCTCCAATGCAAGCTTCATCACATCATCATATGTCATAATTTCAAACTCTCCTGGTAGAATAAATTCTTAATTTCATGCAAGTTCCTTAGCCGCTCCAATATCTTCAAAGTCACTCCTTCTTTCATCAATTGGTGTCTCTAATATTATAGGAGTCTTATTTTTATTCATTAGTTTAATCACTTTACCTAATCCAGTACTTCCAATATGTCCCATACCAATATGTTCATGTCTATCAAGATTGGATCCTAATTCGCCTTTTGAATCATTCAAATGTAGGATTTTGATATGCTCCATTCCTATTTCTTTGTCAAATTCATCAAAAGTGGATTTGACATTTTTTTCATGTTTTAAATCATATCCAGCAGCAAATGCATGACAGGTATCAATACAAACCCCAAACCTGTCAGCAGGTTTTAGGCTAGAAAAGATTTCAGATAACTCTGAAAAATTAGAACCTACTGAGTTTTTCTGGCCAGCAGTATTTTCTAGTAGAATGGTAACGTTTTTGGTTTTTTCTGCAACTTCGATCAGCGCACTTGTCAACCTCTTGATTCCTTTTTCTGCTCCTGTTCCTTTATGGCTACCTAGGTGTGTTACAAGAAATGGGATGCCTATTTGATCACATCGTTTGACTTCTCGAATCATTGCTTTGATTGATTTTTCATAAACAGGTGGTTCTGGAGAAGAAAGATTTGGTAGATAAGGCATGTGTGCCACAGTAGCAAATCGATCTATGTTAGTTTGACTAAGATTATTCTTGAATTTAAGAGCCTCCTCATCTGTAATATCTTTCGTATACCATCCCCTAGGGTTTCCAGTAAAGATCTGAAATGCAGAACATTCACGTTCATTTGCATTGGTTACCGCATTAGCAAGCGAACCTGATATGGATACATGATGACCAATTTGCACGACTAAAAACCCTCATTACATAATTTAAATTAGTATAACGTTTTTGCCTTCAATTCTTTTAAAGTAAATTTTTTAGAAAGGTCGGAGTATGTTTGTATATGATTAGTTTTGGACATGATGAGATTGTAAAATATCCATTTTTGGCAGAAGCTGGCCAATATCTAAAAGATCAAGGTTTTACACTTGAACAATTTGCAACTGATCCCGATCTTCAGATTATTGTTGATAGGGCATATGAAAGAATTGAATCTGCATCACAAGGAAATATTTACAATTACAAAGTGGATGATTCGTCTAACAAGGACTCTTCACTTCCATTAGAAGTATTTTCATTTTTGATAGCAATAATTCTATTAAAGTTAGCTGGAATGAATACACTCGTCAGTCGTTTTTCCCTTGCTGAAGCCCGGAGGGCTGAAAGATTTTTGGAAAAGGATCTTGTGGGTAAATCAAACAAAACAAATGAAGAATTTGCAACTAAAATTTTTCTAGATCTTTTTTCCATAAAGATAAAAAAGAATGGTGATTACTTTACAATTCCAATTGCTGATTACTTGAAACATGCTGTACATTTTCATGAGCTTGAATGGAAGCTTATTAACCGTCATGTGGAGAACGGTATGGTTTTTTTAACTCCTCATGAATCTGTGAGGTTAACTAGAAAACAACTAGGAAATTATATTGGAACTAGAATTAGATCCGCTCAAACACCAGAATCATTTCAAGTATTTGAAGAGAAAGTGGCTAAATTAGTTAAAATGGGCAAAAAATTAACCGTCACTACAACCATTTCAACCGAATTTCCACCATGTATTAAGCGCGCAATTGAAGTACTGAATAACGGAGAAAATCTATCTCACTCTGGTAGATTTATGCTAGGTACATTTCTTCTTGGTAGAGGACAGACAATAGAACAAATTGCACCATTATTCAAAAACGCTCCAGATTATAAAGAAAGGACTACGTTATATCAACTGAAACAACTTTCCGGTGAAACAGGTAGCAACACCAAATATGCCTGCCCATCATGTGACAAGATTAAAAGTAATGATCTTTGTTTTGCAATACCAGAATGTGATAATATTATAAATCCAATGCAGTTCGGAAAGAAAAGATTGTAAATGTTTGAAAAAGATTTAAAATTTTTGGAAGACGCTTTCAAGCAATATTATTTTGATCATTTCAATTTAATCAACGTTCCAGACAGAGCATCTGAAAGAGAATTTGGATACATGAAATTTAACACTGGAATGATTAGACACATTTCGTTAAAGACGGATAAGGATCTACATTTAATGTTAATGTCAAATATCCCTTCAGATGTTTTTTGTTCGAATGCATATTACACTTTTCCAAGCATGCCAATGTCAGAGAAAGATTGGAAAGGAGCAGATATTATTTTTGATATAGATGCAAAGGATCTAAAATTACCCTGTAGAAAAGATCACACTTGTAACAAATGTACATCTTGCGGCGAGATATTTGTGTCACAAGATGGCTGCCCAAAATGTAAATCAAATAAAATAGAACACATATCACTGCCATGCGATAACTGTATGGCTGGCTTAAAAAAAGAACTTTCAAAACTGGACAAAGTTTTGACTGATGACCTAAACATTCCAGCTAACGACATAGTGACTTCTTTTTCTGGAAACGAGGGGTTTCATTTGTATGTGAAGCATTCACAGTATAATGATTTAGGATCAAAAGAAAGGGGTGAATTGATTGATTACATCAAGTTTCAAAAGGTCATACCTGAAACGTTTGGTTTTAAAAAAAATAATCCTTCTAAATCATCATTTCCAGAGTTTGATGAATCTGGCTGGAAGGGGCGAGTAGCAAAGGAATTATTTGGTTCCAAATCAAAAAAATCCAAATTAGTTTCAAAAATTATTTCTGATGGTTATGTAGCATATAGAGAAAAACTTGATGAGATTGGCAAAAACTCGATCGGCATAAAAATAGATCCAAATGTAACAGTTGACATACACAGAATCTTCCGTCTTGAGGGTTCATTAAACAGTAAAAGTGGTCTTTGTAAGCTTGCCTGCAAAGATGTTGGAAAGTTTAGGCCTTACACTGAGGCGTGTCTGATTGATGATAAACCGACAGAGATTATTGCAAATTGTCCAATTAAATTTCAACTAAAAAATAAAAAATTTGGGCCGTATAACGGCGAAAAAACGTCTGTTCCAAAGTATGCAGCTGTGTATATGATGTGTAAAGGCATTGCAAATTCAGCATAGAATGATAAAATTCGGGTATTCGTTGCCAAGGAATTAATAGCTCCTGAATTAAATTTTGTAAGTTTGTATAGTTCATCAAAGGCAGATAACACTCCACCACCAGATGCTGGTAAGTACATTAGAGTCGGAATTATCGCAATTATCATAATTGCGACTTTCGTGGTTGTTGGTCATCAGGGCATCATCATGTTGATGAATGTGGAAGAATTTGCTGATCTCTTTACTACGCCACTTTACTTTTCATTAATTTCCGGTCTGATTCTTGCTGCTATCGCATTAGTGCGTGTAAATGTTGTAAGACGGGCTTCTATCGGATGGTATGTTTTACAAACTTTCCTTGGGTTTATGAGTCGTCAGGGTACTAATGCCTCTGCACAAACCATACCACTTTTCGGCGATTTTAAAATTTCAGGAATACAGTTTGCTATTTGGCAAATTACCAAGGTTTTACTCTTTGGCGCATTCTTTGCAAATCTTATGTTTGGATTTTCTGTTGTTTATCTGGTAGATGGAAATGATCTAGGGATAGATAATATACCTACAATATTTTCACTTCCATTTGTCACACCACCAACTGATCATTCCTATGCAACTGAGAAAGTAGTTCCAATGATTCCAGCTCTCTTGGTTTTAGTTCCACCGTTACTTGGAGCTATTGGTACAAGATTACTGTTGTATATTGGAGTTCATCACGTAATCAAAACCGTTACAGCATTTCTTCATGATTCAACAGAAGGGAAGCCAAAATATCTCAGCTATGTATCAACACTGGAAGCAGTTATAGGAATTGGTGTACTTTGGGCTGGATTCAATATGTTCTTTGGTAACCAAATTGATTACAATACAAAATATGCAATAGGTGGAACACTTGTTGTTGGCTTGGCGTTAATTGCATTTTCATTCCTTGATAGAATGAGATCTAGAATACTTACTCATATGTTGAAGAGAGATGTTTACATTAGAATTATTACTATAGTTGTAATTGCATTAATTGTAGGCATAGCAATGTCTGTTAACAATAGTGTTGCTGATGCAAAAAAGATAGAATATCTTGGTCCATATAACGCACAACAAATTGGTGTGAATAGATATCTTGGAGAATTAGATCAGATAGAGGAACATATTCACGACGTTACCCTCAAATCAATTTCTCCGAATAATATTAGCGGGTATATAGATGAGAACAAGGATGTACTTGATGGTATACGTGTATGGGACTGGCAAGCAGCATTTGCCAAATTGAAACCAGAAATTGGTCTTATACCGTATGTAACTTTTGAAGATAACGATATTTTGAGATTTAATGATAAACTGTATTGGACTGCATCAATGGCACCAATCTTACCTTCATCCGTCAGTTTGGAAAATAGATGGTATAACGAACATTTAGTATATACTCATGTTCCTGAGGGATTTCTAACATTAGAAGCAACTGATGGATCAATTGTTGACAGTTCTGACCTATTTCCACAAAGGAAAATCTACTATGGAGAAGGTGGTTTACTTGATACAACATGGTCTGGATATCCTACAAACAGAGATGGAAGTACTGCAGAGTTGAATAATGAAACTTATACAGGAATGGGCGGCTTGGACATATCTCCTCCTATAAGCTGGATGTTTGAACCCAACTTTATGATTTCATACCCAGGTGATTCTATCCACGTTATGAGATACAAGGATGTTAACGAAAGGATGTCTACACTATACCCTTATTTCTTATTCAACTTATTTGGAAAGGAATTGGATTCACTTCCAGTAACTGATGGAAAAGCCACTTACTGGCTCGTTCCACTCATCATTGGATATGATACAAGTAACATCCCATGGTCAGTAGGTAATCCATATCTAAGATTAGCAGGATATGCATTGATCGATACATACGACGGAGACATTCAGTTGATTCAACACGGAGACGACTTTTTCACTGACATGTTTATGACACAATACCAAGACAACGTAATCGAGATGCCTGAATGGTTAGAAAAACAGATCAGGTATCCTCAAGAACTTTTCAATTGGAAGACTGAAATGTATAATATTTACCATGTCACTGATGTTGATACATTCATTCAAGCAAATGAATTCTATGAAATTCCTCGGGGTTTAGACACTTACTATATTGAAGCAAAGCCACCTGGATTTGAAGAACCAGAATTTGTTGGCTTGTTGTCACTCGAACTTCGTGGTTCACAAGGAAGAAACTTGGCCGGATATATGGTAGTAGAAAATGATACTCCAAACTTGGGTAAAATGCAATTTTATGAAGTTCCAATTGACTCGGACACTAAACTATTAGGTCCTACTTCTGTTCGTGAAGCACTTGACAGAGATCCTGATTTTGCGCAATTAAAGACGCTTCTGAGAAATCCACGAATTGGTGATAACATATTGTATAGAGTAGGAGAACATGATACTTACTTTATACCAGTTTATACTGCTGGTGCTGGTGGTGTTGTAGCACAACTTGGTACTATTGCTGCAGTAGGTGCTGCATTTACTGGAGAATATTATGTTGGATTGGGCGATACACAAGAATCCGCATTTGAGGCTTATCTACAAAAATTATCAGGCGTAACAACTACTTCATCTGTAACCAGTGGTGGGGTCAGTATGATAATGGATAAGACCGCACGAGAAGATGCAATCATGTCGATATTTGAAGAAAAAGAGATCAAAATAACTACTCCAACATCGATCCAGATTCCATTATCATTTAGTATAGGTGATATTGCATTCTATTCAAAAGCTGACTTGGAGTCTACAACTGAATTGATTACAAAGTTTATTGGTGAAGCTGGAGTTGGTAAACGAATTCTAATGTGGGAGGTAGATGATACAATTAACTTTGGATATCTCAAAATTGTTGATAACGTAACTGAACTACATTATATCGCAATTGAGGTAGGCAAATAGTGCTACTTGTTGTGGATAATGGTTCTATCTACACAAAAAATTTGGTAAACTTTCTTACTAAAGAGGAAACCCAATTTATCGACCAAAAATTTGATGAAGTTGATCTATCGGATATAGGACAATTCAATTCGTTTATTCTTTCTGGACGAAGAAAAAATAATCAAAAAATGAACGCCATAAACTCTCAAATTATAAAATATACAGTATCTGAGAAAAAATCGTTACTTGGAATTTGTTATGGGGCTGAAATTTTGGCTCTCACATTGGGTGGAACAATAAGGAAATCTCCGAAATCTGTTAAAGGTGAAGAAATTATTGTTACTGAAAAAGAAAATAAACTATGTGAAGGGAAAATCAATGCGTATGAAAGTCATAATTATGAAATCTCACGATTAGGGAATTATCTTCAAGGTTTAGCTAGTTCTCAATCATGCAAGTATGAAATCATACGACACATCAATCATGATATTTTTGGTACACAGTTTCATCCTGAAATGAGCGATGATGGTAAATCTATAATCCAAAATTTTCTCCTAGTCTAATAGATTGAAATATAGCAAATAATTAGAAAATATAATGGTAAAAAAATTAGAGGTGCAAACAAACGATAAAGGTGAAATCACTTCGCCTACCTATCTCGACCTAATCGCTAAAATCAATGAAGTAATTGAAATTCTTTCAATTGAAAAAGTGGACGATAAGGACTTACGTTAATTTCAATAGTATGCGGAGTGCGGGATTTGAACACGCGACCTCCAGCTTGGGAAGCTGACGTCCTGCCAGTCTGGACTAACTCCGCTTACTGATTTTAGTAAGAATCTTACTAAAAACAGTAATCACATAGCTGAGATTCATTCTGATCCAGCATACAAGGAATGGCTTTTTGAAAACAAAAACCCACTGTACGCAAGATACATCTTGCGTCGAAGCTCGCGTGTTGACACATTATTAATGCTTAATATTACATGTGAGAGTATTGAGTTTCTTTTAATGTTAACAAGACTACATTGCTATGAAGTATGATTTATGATGTAATTTATGAGCATTTAAAAAATATTAGGCAGACCAAGGTCGGAACAATTCAAAGTGCAGCAACAATTATTGATCCAAAGCACACAGTTTCTCAGACCATTGCTAAAATTATAAAAAATGACTCGTACGATGCATTTTCCAAACATGGAAAGATAGTATATGGAACAAATGTGAGGGAGTTGTTATCTGCGAGAGCTGTTAATAGTATGAAAGTAGAGCCATTTTTACACCCAATTCCATCAGTGACACCGAATGATAATTTGGAAAAAGTTGCAAAAATCATCAACCATCATAGAACAAGATCAATTCCAATAGTTGAAAAAGATGAGATTTTGGGAGTCGTTAAAGCAGAGAACGTTCTCAAGGTTCTATCAAACTTAGACAATAAATGGATTAAGGCTAGTTTAATTTTCACTCCAACACCGATAACTATAGATCATAACACGTTACTTAGTTCTGCAAGAAAAATTATGATTTCAAAAAGAATTGATCATCTTCCAGTAACAGACAACGGACAATTAAAACAGATTTTGACTTCATATCATGTACTTCAAACACTAATTCCTGAAGAAAGATTAGGGAAAAAAACAATGGCTGAAAAAAGAATTACAAGGTTTGGCTCAAAGGTGAAAAACATAGGCACAAACAAGATTTCACAATGTAAACCTAATGATAACATCAGCACAGTGATCAAATCTATGTTGGAGAATAATACATCATTTAGTCTAGTAATGCTATGGGATAATATTCAGGGAATAATAACTTACAGAGATATTTTGGATCTGTTTGAGACCAAAGTAGAAAATGATATTCCCATTTACATTATTGGGATGCCAGATGGTGAGAGGGACGCAGACATGATCGGTTCTAAGTTTAAAAAAACTCTGCAAAGATTAAACAAAACTTCGCCTGAAATTCAAGAAGCAAGAATATCAATCAAAAGACAAAGAATATGGGGAACAAAGAAACTATATCAAATCACTGCATTAATTATCACACCACACAAAACACTTTCATTCAAAGAGGAGGAATGGGATCTTTCAAAATCGATAGAAAACATTAATCAAAAAATTCTCAAAAGTCTTTCAAAAAAGGATAGGAAAAGATCAAAAACTAGTATAAGAAAAATCTTGAGATAGGCTTTCTATTCAGAATCTTCAGGTATATCGCTAGTCTTACTACCTACATCAACGCTAGAATCATTTTCTGGTAGCTAAAAACCAAAAAAATTTGATTTAGTTTCTTAACTTTAAATTTGTAAAGATAAGGTCAGATTGGTTTGAATAACTAATACCTGTTCAATACTAGTTTAAAACGACTTACTAGGTCAAGCTAGTAGAGGGTTGTTTTTGGACAGTAAGGAACGGCAATATTCAGAATCAATAAACTACAGTAGAACAACCATAGCGCTATGACAAAAACGACATCGCAAAAACACGGTAAACGCGGCTAAAAACGTGATGAATTTTTAACCGTGTTTGTTCGTGTCAAACTAAAATTATAAAATATCTAGTCTCTTATTGTCACCTAAAATCTCTTAAGATATTATTATAGTATCGCCTAATTTTTTATCAAAACAAAATCAAACATGACGTAATTGTCTAGTTTTGTCGACTTTTTTCGCCTTAAACACATTTGGGAAAAATAATCATGAATTGGTATGATCCAGATCATCAATCTAATGGAGCAACATTAGGAGACAATATAGGACATCAGGAAAATGATGACTGGGATTGTGAAATAGAATTAAGTTGCCATAAAAAAGAAAACCAAGGTAGAGTAAGTACAATCTTCATGCGATATCTTCGTGACAAGTATGGACACACAGCTGATAGAGCATTAAAAAGAGCACAAAAACGTGAACAAAGAGAAAGACATAGTTCAACCGAACTAGATTCACAGATTATATCGGGTGTATTTTAAAACTTTCTTGGGTTTTCTCTTTTCTCTTTTCGTATTTCCAGAGAACCCTTGATTATAAACATAATACCAATTGCTAAAGAACCAAGCAAGTAAGGGGAATGAAATGCAATATGGGGTAATACACCTAATGGTGCAAGCCATAAAGTAGAAAGTGGAGGAACTAAGACCACTCCAATCAAAATCCAGAACACTCCTCTCATTTTCAATATCAATAGATCACTTCAATCTAATATTAATTCAATAAAATTTTAAGAAGCTACAAATTATCAAAATCAATGATTCAAGGTTTTGCAACTCCAGAAGGAACAGCAAGTTTTGCTAGTAAAGCTATAGCACATAAGGAGAATTTTAGAAAGATCCAAAATCTAACATTGTCAAACATTGGAATCGGAACATATCTGGGCAATCAAGACTTGGAAACTGACAAACAGCAAAAAACTGCAATAAAGCAATCCATACTACAAGGAGTAAATGTAATAGATACTGCCATAAATTATCGTGCACAAAAATCTGAACGAACTATAGGAAAGGCAATTTCTGAATTGATTGAAGAAGAAAAAATTAATCGTGATCAGATTTTTGTTTCAACTAAAAACGGTTATGTTACAAATGATGGTGACATACCAGAAGATTTTATGCAATATATTATGAGAGAATTTGGAAAAAAAGGAATAGTAAAGGAGGGTGATATCTCATCACAGTATAACTGCATTACATTACCATTTCTTGAAGATCAGTTGGCACGAAGTCAGAAAAACTTGGGGTTGGATTGTATAGATTTGATGTATCTACATAATGCAGTAGAGGGACAGCCACAAATGCCTCACGATGAATTTATTCATCATTTATCAGATATCTTTGAATTTTTTGAGCAGCAAAGAGAAAAACAAAATATCAAGTTTTATGGACTTGCAACTTGGGAGTGTTTTCGGGTTTCTAATGACAAACCAAATTATTTATCGTTATCAGAAGTAATCGAACTGGCAAAAAAGATTGGTGGAGATAATCATGGATTTAGGTTTGTTCAACTTCCATACAATCTTAGTTTTGACCAAGCATTTATGCAAAAAAACCAATTAGCAGACTCTAATAACCAAATAACATTTTTGGAGGCTGCCATACACCATAATATTGGAGTTTTTACTAGTGTTCCACTGATGCAGGGTAAACTATTAGAATGGATTAAGAACAATGAAAAATTTACAAATCAAAGCCCATCTGTAGATGCACTTCAGTTTATTAGATCAACCCCAGGAGTTTTAGCTCCATTAATTGGTCAGAAGCAGGAATCTCATGTATCTGAAAATTTACAGGTGTTAAAAATTCCTCCTTATACCGAACAAGAGTTTTATGATCTTTTTAAGGAACTAACTGGATGAGTTATGGTAATTCCTCTTCAACATCAGAACAATGTTTGTGAACCCATACACCCTTTGAGTTTTTTACTATTTCTTTACCTTTTTTGATTGATTCATTACATTCTACGCATTTTCCATTAAATCTAGCTTTCAAAGTAACAGTATTACATCTATACCTAATTTGAATTAGATGATTAATTTTTTTGACGTTCTAACTCTTTGGTTGCTTCCTAGAGCATTCAATACAAAACTCTCCAACCTCGAAAACATACAGGAGTTTTTTACAATCCTTACACCTTCTTTCTGCTCTTGTTTTATCATAACCGTAAGGCATTGTATATCAGTCTGTAATTATGTACCAGAACCCACATTTCGATTTTTTGAGTTTCTAGTTTTTGTGGTTCCCCATGTATTCTTTTTAATTTGTGATTTTGACAAATCACTAGTATGTGCCTTATTTTTATGCCTCTCTAATCGTTCATTGCTACTAAATTCGAGATTGCATTTGTTACACTTTGTCTGACTTTGATCCTTTCCAAAGAAACCCAATTTTGATCATATTATATTATTTTACTAGAAAATAAATGAGATCACTACTAAAGATTTTTTTCAATGTTTTTTCGGATAATTTTTACGATCTTAGCCTTGGTTTTACGACCAGTCTTAACCACATTCTTTGAGTCTATCAAAAAAACCTCGTTATAGTCGGAGTTGTTGTATCCAGAACCAATATCATTGGCTACCATCAGGTCGGCGTCAGATTCCCTCAGTTTTTTCCTTGTCCGGGAAACCAACTCCTTTTTCGATATGTTAGCTTCAGCCTTGAAACCGATGAGAATTCCCTTGTGGATCTTTTTGATGTGATCTATGATCTTTGGGGCTCTGGTGAGTTTGATGGTAGTGTTCCTATTGCTCTTGATCTTGGAGTTTGAGTTTTTTGGGATAAAGTCAGATACGGCGGCAGCCAATATCACGACGTCAAATTTCTTTCTAAGTTCTTTCTTGACCGTACTAAACATCTCTGAAACTGTAGTTACACGAATAATTTTGGCACCTTTTGGAGGTTCAGCGATTCCAGGCCCATAAACTAATGTCACTTTGGCACCTGCTGAGACTAGTTCAGAGGCCAACAGGGTTCCAGTCTTTCCCGTGCTGATATTTGTCATTACACGTACAGGATCAATCTTCTCAACTGTAGGACCTGCAGTCATCAAGACCTTCTTTCCTTTTAGTTTTTTTGACTGTCCGAACTTGGTCAAAACAAAATCCAGAACATCTTCTGGTTCTGGCGCCTTTGCCTTTCCCTCAATCATTTGAGGAGATATGAAATCCACCTTCCTTCTCAAAAACTGTATATTCTTGCGAACTGCCGCATTTTCGTACATCGATGCGTGCATCGCTAATCCCATCAATATAGGAATTTTAGAACCAAAGGCAACGGTAAGAACCGTAGAAATTGGTGTGTCATCTATACCATTTGCGAGCTTACCCAAAGTGTTTGCAGTTGATGGGTATACAATAATCAGATCAGATCTTTTGTAATCTGCAAGATCAATATGTTCCATATTTCCAGTTAGTTTAGTTATTACATTGTTACCAGTAGCCCATTTCATATAATCTGGTTTGATTAGCTTTGTACTTGCGTTACTCATTACACATTTGACATTTGCACCATGACGCATCAATAATCTTGCAAGTTCTATTGATTTGTATGCTGCAACGGAGCCAGCCACACACAAAACTATTTTCTTTCCAGATAATTCAGTACCATAACTTTCTACAATATCTAAGGATGGATGATTAGTCATGACTGTATCTCCATATGAAAAGAATGTTCATCAGATGGGAATGTACCACTTTCGACATCTTTTACGTATTGAGAAATGGATTTTTTGATCTCTTCTGATAGAGATAGATATCTCTTAACAAATTTTGGCTTTAGTTTCTCAAAAAGCCCAAGCATGTCATGGATTACCAAAACCTGTCCATCACAATATTGTCCACAACCAATACCAATTGTTGGAACAGAAAGCATCTTCGTCACCTTCTTTGTAGCTTCAGAGGTAACCATCTCTAATACTATACTGAATACACCTGCTTCTTGTAACGCTTTTGCATCATCAAGTAAACTTTCTACATCTGATTTTGTTTTTCCCTGCACACTATACTTTGTTGCCGTTTGTGGTAATAGACCAAGATGTCCCATAACTGGAATATCAGCTTGTACAATTGCTTTAATTATTTCAGGCAATCTTCCTTCTAGTTTTACTGCATCAGCTCCAGCTTTGATTAGTCGTTGAGAATTTGCAATCGCATCAGTCTCATTTTCATATGACTTGTTTGGTAGATCAGCAACAATCAGTGCATTTTTTCTTCCATTACTAACTCCCTCAGTAAACATACACATCTGATCTATGGTTACAGGAGCGGTATTTTCATATCCAAGCATGACCATTCCAGCACTATCTCCTACTAGAAGTATATCCACTTGGTCACATAGTGTGGCCATTGTATAATCATAACTTGTAACAACCGTAATCTTTTGTCCATTTTTCTTTCGAACAATCTCATCTATGGTCTTAGGCAAGTCTAGCCCTCCTTTTCAAATTTTTCTTAATCTCAGAGATTGATTCTGCCAAAACTTTCTTGTTGTTATATCTTGGTTTTACCTTTTTCTTTTTGCAAGCTTTAACAAGCAGTTTCATCGCACGCGTTACATTATCAACAATTGTAACATCAGACGCTTGTGCGGTTCGTGATAATGGATTTAGATCAAAAGTAATAACTTTCTTTTTTGCTTTCTTTAATGCAATTGTTCTATCTCCATCTTCTAAAGGAACAAGAACAACATCAGCTGAAAAAATTCCATCCTTGTCTACGATTCTTCTTGCACTGTCTATGCCCTTTAGTTTTCTTGCAGATTTTAGGTCGGTTCCAAGAATCTCTTTTGCTCCAGATTTTTTCAAAAGTCTGGCAATTGCCTTCTTTCGACTTTCAGGTCCATAGAAGAGATTTACCTCTATTTTTGCGTCTAAAATTCGGCTTAATTTGATGATTTCAGGCGTACAGAGAGCAGCAAAATTGCCATTTACAGAGATCACTGGATTCTTGGCATTTTGGAGAGTATAGGCCGCTGCCGAGATTGCCTTTTTGGCACTCTTAGATGTCTTTTCACCAATCAGATAATCAAGTGCTTCACCTCGTCCTTGTGCAATCAATCCTTCTTTTGCGACCAAACCAGAACCAAATGCCTTGACAAGTTTTTCACGTGTTTGTAACGACACAAAACGTGGATGAGATTTAGGAATGTTCATACAATCACAACAATTTTTGTTTATTCTAGTCTAGCACCAGAATTATCAATTCTCGAAGTGATAATTACGCCGTCATCATATTTTTTTAAAATTTCCAAAGCCTTTTGTTTCTTATCTTTTGGAACAAGAGAAAATATGGTTTCACCAAACAATGCAATTCCACATTTTATTCCATTGTCATGAAGATCTTTAATCACTTTGTTCATCTTTGGAGTAATTACATGAATATAGTTAGCAAACTTTATCGACATATCTTGAAACTCATCCATATCTTGAGATTTGACAAGCTTTTGAACCATCTTGCCTCCAAGACCATTTATCAATGAGATTTTTTCCTTGAGAAATTTTTTAGTAGAAATTGGGTTAAAACAGATAATCATTACTTCTAGCTTCTCCTTTGGGGTTATTCTCTGAACCTCACCAACTCCAGGTGCACCTGATTTAGTTCTAATCTCAAATCCACCATGATATGAAGCTAATACATCGCCAAGTCCAGTCTGACATTTTATCTCCGCCTTGTGTGCAATCTGTGCAACTTTTGTTTTTGTGTATCCATATTTCAGTGCATCATTTAATGCAATTGCTAAAGATAATGCAACAGCTCCACTACAACCAAATCCATAACCAACAGGAACATCAATCTCATGTGTCACATCAAAATATTTTCCATCTAATAGAAACTCATTCAAAACATATTCTGATACACGGATATCACCTGTATTGAATCCCTTTACTCTAATTGTATAATTATTGATATCGTGTTCCTTCTTTGATCTGACATTAACAGTTGTCTTTACTCCCTTTTGTATCGAGAATCCAGCCCCTAGAGAACCAAGCTGATTCGGTTCTTTTTTATCTAACTCGGCTTTGAAAAATCCAGTTATGTGAGCAGGCGAAAATGCTTTTGCACGCATGATCGAGACGTAAAACCTCTTAAAATATTAATACTTGGCTTAAATAGTTTAAATTAGTATAAATTGACTACATTTACGCGACGCCTACAGAGGATTGGAAGCAGTATCCTAGTTTCATTACCAAAAGAGTGGGTTGTTGCAAATAATCTAGATAAAAGTTCACAGGTTGAGATTGAGACAACACAAAACAACCTCTCTATTACAACACAACAAAGTAAAAAACCAACAAAAGAAGTGGAAATCCCATATCCACTTTCGAAAGAAGATAGTGTTGTAGCTAACATTACTGGTGCATACTTGTTGGGATATGATCTTATTAGAATAAAAGGCAAATCTACAATTTCTATTAAAGATCGAGAAAATATAAGAGCCTCAATGAGAAGTCTAGTAGGAATTGAAATTATTGATGAGGATGCAAAAACTATTACTACACAAATTTTGCTTGACGAGTCAGCAGTAAATCCACAAAAAATTCTAAAGAGAATGAGTTCTATTGCTCATGGAATGTTTATTGATGTTTTAGATATGCTTCAAAATCCTGATCAACTAGCATCGGTGGTTGATCGTGATAGTGAAATTAATAGGCAATATTTCCTTCTTGTAAGATTAATTCGTAGTGCAATTGTAGATAAAAGACTCGCTGCAACTTTCAATCTTGTGGATATGGATATTTTGGATTATAGGTTGGCAGCTAATATAATCGAGAATGCTGGTGATACGATAGTTAGTATCACCGACACAATAGCAAAATCGATGGCATTTAAGACAATGTCCAAATCTCATTTCAATTTAATTTCTGATATTGCAAAAGATATAGAGGAAATACAAACCAAGTCAGTTGACGCATTTGTATCAAATGATAGGATTCTTGCTATTACTACAATTCAACATCATAAAAAACTTTTGAAAAAAATGTACGGTGCAAGAATTCCTAAAGGTACGGCCCTTAAAGAAACTGAGATCCTTCCGTTCTTAGATCTTCTTCAAGGAATTGAAAACTATGCAAAATCTTGGTCTGACATATTGGATCTAATACAACCAAGCTACAAATAATTAAAATAATTTTTTTTGTGCAGCATAAACCATCACGGAGCAAATCGTTTTCGAATCGATGATCTTATCCTTCTTTATCATATTGATCAATTTCTTCAAATCCATCTTTTTCACCGTAATGAATTCATCTGTATCAAGATGAGTTTTGGACTTGGTTAGTCCAGATGCTACAAAGCAGTGAATTGCCTCTTGATTATAGCCAACAGATGGATAATAGGTGAGAAAATGGGTCATTTTTTTGGCCCTATAGCCAGTTTCTTCCTCAATTTCTCGAAGAGCACATTTTCTTGGAGTCTCACCTTTTTCCAAAGTTCCAGCTGGAATTTCTAAAATATATCCATGTGGGAAGCGGTGTTGCTTTACAAGAATGACTTTTCCTTTTTCATCAAATGCTAGAATGGCAGCAGCTCCTGGATGTTGAATTATCTCACGACGAACCTTTCGTTTTTCTATGGTAAGATTGTAAACATCAATGCTCACTGGCTTTCCTTTATAGACAGTCTTTTTTTTCATGTTATGTGGTTATTCTTAACAGATGAAGTCTTTCAGATTTACGGTTTTCTTTGATCGCATTCCTGATCCAATCATGTGGAAGGCTAATCTTTTTTGGCATGAAATTTTCAACTGCAACCACATTTTCAACAGAACTAGCTTTCTGGACCATCTCATCCATCTCAAATATATCTTCACTATACAAAAACAACGCGATCTGGTTTTTTGCAATAAATGGAATTTGCATAAAGTGATCCTCAAATTGTTTTTCCAATGTTTTCAGTAAATTCTTTATGTTTCCGTTAACCACACATAATACTGCATGTGAAATGTATGGTTTTATTTTTGCAGGATTGTATATTAGAGTAAACTGGAATGCAGGATTTTCCTGAAGCTTTTCTATAGATCTGGTAACTGTCTTGGATGAGATCTTTGCATTTTTAGCAACAACATCAATTTGCTCTCGTGGATTTTTCAATAATTGCTCAATCACATCAAGATCTGTTTTGGTAAGGTTTGATTCTATTCCAGCATCTTCTGCTTCAAAGATATTTAGAATTCTAACTTGGTTTAGCAAGTTTTTGATTATAGCAATTTTTTGCTCAACTTCACCATTTACAACAATTCCACAGGCTGAATAACCTCCAACACATGGCACAACAAAAAATGGTTCACCAACAAGCTTTACTTGCTTCATTATCTCATTTACGTCCTGGCCGGTTGTGACAAGATAGATTACATTATATCCTAATAGATGTGGTTCTATCTTCAAAGTAAATTTTTCAATCAGCTTTGACTTTAACATTTTATTAATTCTAGACTTTACTGCAACCCCAGAAAGTCCAATCTTTTGTCCGATCTGTCTATCTGATTCCCTACAATTATTTAATAAATTGCTAAGAATTCTCATATCTAAATTGTCTATTTTGCTAAGTTTCACTATAATTTCATATTAAATAGTAGTTATTATACTTATTTTTGTCTAATATGTTAGCACTATGGTAATAATCCTTTATATATTCTACATAAATTAAACATGCATAATGGATTATAGGCTTAACCTAGCCAAGAGAATGCTCTTTAACAAAAGAGGCAGTCTGATTGGGGCTGTACTGGCTGTTTCGATTGGAATTTTAGTAATCAATGTAAATTTTGTAATTTTTCAGGGGATTTATGATGCGATAATACGTGATATGTCAGATTATCGTTTTGGAGACATTTACGTTTACGATGATGAGAATTCCACTATTGAAAAATCTGATATTGTTTTTATCAATTGGTTTGAACGAATGCCAAATGTTGAGGCAGCAACGCCGAGGTTAGAAGGATCTGCTACAGCAGAAACTAGAATTTTAGGACAGGCACATGAAAAGTTTAACGTACCAGTTCTTGGTGTTGATCCTATTTCTGATATTAGGACATCTACCATCCACGAAACAGTAGGTGAGGGACAGTATGTCTATTCTCGTAATTCGATTGTTGTTGGTGAATCAGTTGCATCTGATCTTGGAGGTTGTTCACAAGATGGATTTTTCATGTCTGGTGGAACTGATCCAACAGTAACAGGGAGTGAAGCCATCAGTAAATGTCAACCAGTTAGGGTTGGCGACAGTGTAAAACTTATCATAACCGATCAGTGGGGCATTGACCAAAAAAAGCGGTTCGTTGTAACTGGAATTTCTGGAACAGCTGGTGGCCAGGGATTTGATAGGAGCGTCATTATCCACATAGATACTTTACGTGACATGTTGGATAGATCAGGTGAATCAAGATCAATTATGGTTAGATTACAAGAATCAACAACTGCATATGAAGCAGCACAAATTAAAAATCAATTTCTTGCAGCATTTCCAAATGATAATCTAAAAGCTGAAACGATTGAGGAATCTGCGGAATCAACTCTTTCAGGATTCAGATCTGGAATTGCAATGATTAATTTAATTGGCTATTTCGGAATGGGTTCATCCGCATTTGCCATTCTTACTATACAAATGATGTTAGTAAACAGCAAAACAAGGGAAATTGGTATTATGCGAGCCATTGGTGCTAGACGCAAAGACATTTTGATTATTTTTATCATGCAAGGAATGATTATTGGTGCAATGGGTGCAGGTGCAGGTACCGCACTAGGATTGGGTTATACTACATATGCCAAAATAACAAATATGGAATTTCAGGGCAGTTTGGCACTAGAGGTTAACTATAACTGGCAAAAAATCGGTGAGACAGCTTTTCTAGCATTCATTCTTGCTATGATTGCGTCAATATATCCCTCGTATCGTGCTACTAAAAAACAACCAGTGGAGGCGATGAGAACTGTCTGATGTTGCTTTACAATTAGAAAATGTGACCAAAATCTACGGAGAAGCAGAAACCAAGGTTATGGCACTCGATGATGTTTCATTTTCTGTAAAAAAAGGCGAATTTGTATTGATTGTAGGAAGCTCTGGTTCTGGAAAATCTACCCTACTAAACATGATTGGGTTATTGGACAAGCCAACAAAAGGTAAGGTTAGCATAGATGGGTTTGCTACAAGTAATCTTACCGATAATGAAATTTCTGCATTTAGGAATAAAAAATTGGGCTTTGTGTTTCAGTTTGCTAATCTTTTGGCAGATCTCACAGTATTGGAAAATGTCTTACTTCCAAGCCAAATACCGTTAGATTCTTCAATTCCTTTTGCTAATGCAAAGAAAATTCTAGAAAAGGTTGGTCTAGAAGATCAATTATACAAAAGAGCAAATAAAATTTCTGGCGGCCAAGCTCAAAGAGCTGCTATCGCACGCGGACTTGTAAACAACCCAACCATAGTTTTGGCAGACGAACCAACAGGAAATTTGGATTCAGTTACTGCTCAAAACATTGTTCAATTAATGAAGAAAATGGCAAAGGAACTAAACCAAACTTTCATTGTAGTCACTCACGACAGAAAACAATTTGGAGATGTTGATCGAATTATCACTGTCAAGGACGGTCACGTATTTGAAGGCGAACATATGGAACAAATGGAGGTCACAATATGAATTACAAACTTTTCTTCCTTGTAACAATTTTCTTGTCAGGAACTTGTGTATCCAGCATTGACGCTGAAATCCAAACGCCACCGCAAGGAGTTGTAACTGACTCTAAACGGATAATGGGCGTAAAATTTCTTGACGCATATTTCGGAACAGAAACAACTAAGATAGAAGTTGCACCAGGAGACAAGAATGTACCGTTAACAGTAACATTGGCTAATATAGGAACTAACGATATTGTCGGTATTAAAGGACAATTGTATTTGCCAATGGGATTCTCTTCACCGAATGGCGCTTACAAGCCAATATATGCAGATACTAATCAAAAGGCTCTTGCGGGTGCTAATTTCCAACTAACATTTTTCGTAAACATTTCTCCGCAAGCAGATATCAAAACATATCCTGCAACTATAGAGCTGGATTATTCAAGATTACGAGAATCTGGACTTCATCACGATGCATTTAATTTTGATTTCAAACTAACTGGTGAGAGTGTAATTAATCTTAAAGCTGTTACACCATTTATCACATCAATCACAAATAACAATGTAGTTTTAGAAATTTCGAATCCAGGCTCCTCTAGTTTATCAAATATTGATATAGTTCTCCAAAATACTTCTACAACAACTTCTTCCACAACTACATCCACCACAAATGTAGAGAAAGTAATTTTTGATCAAAATCAGTGGAAAATTGGAAATATCGGACCAAACTCCTCAAAGATATTTTCATTTAACGTGTTTGTTCCGGAAAGTTTGAAAAACGAACCATTACGTATTCCATTAGGAATTACTTATTCTGACGCACATGGAGAACAAAAATCTGTAACTAGGGTTGCAGATCTTTACATTAACGGATTAGTCAACCCATCAATATATGGAGTAAAAGTAATTGAATTGTCAGGAAAGAAAACTATTATTGGTGAGATATTAAACGAGGGAAACTCTGATGGATTATTTGGATTTGTCAAATTACAGCCACGTGGTGATTCAAACATCAAGGAATCATCTCAGTATATAGATGAAATAGAACCTGACTCTCCAGTTCCATTTAACATCCCAATAGAAACTAACGGAATTCTAAGTTTTGGTGAACATGATATTAGGATACTAGTTTCATACAAAGATTCAGTACGTGATGAACATATACTAACATACGATACCACCATAACCATCAAACCATTTGAAGATAATACTGATTATGGTTCTATGATAGGTGGACTGATTTTTCTTGCATTTGTAATTGCGGTAGCTTACAAACTGTATAGTAAAAATAAGATTCCATTTATCAAAAAAGGACAAATTCCATTCATTCATAAAAAAATAGATTCCTAGGAAATATAGCTAAACAATATAAACAATTAGAGAAATACTCGATCATCAAAATGAAAGAGATCGAAGTTCCAAAGAATCTAAGACAATTCATGATTGAAGGAGCAGAAGAGACCAATCTTGGTGATAAAAAGGGAGCCAGAAAACAATTCCGTTATGGAAATCTACACATTCGTGAATATGATGATAGGTTCACAGTTCATTCAGATAAAATTGATCCTAGAAAAAATCCATTAGGTCATTTGTTAATGGATGCACCGGAAGTTTTGATTGGTCTAGCAGGAGCTGCTATTGGTGGATTAGCAATTGGAGCTTACATTTACAAAATGAAAAAAGACTCTCCAGTCAAAACACCACAATCAATAATCTCTGGCTTAGCTGCATCCTTAGCAACAGGTTATGCGTCATACATTATTTCAAAAAAACTAAAAGAGTAACATCTTGGTACTTGTAAGAACAATTCACGTGTTTATCAAACTAGTTCCAGTTATACTAGCTCTAAGAAAAGATCGAATTCTTTGGATCGCACAGGAAGGAAAGGGCATAGACGAAAAGCGATTTAGAAGAAATGCACAAAGAATTCTAAACACATGTATTTCACTAGGTCCTGTTTTTATAAAATTTGGACAGTGGCTTTCGTCACGTGCTGATATTCTACCACAACCCTATCTAGAAGAATTATCTAAATTACAAGATAGTGTTCCAGCTGCTCCATTTGATAAAGTAAGACCGATAATTGAGAAAGATATTGGCAAAATTGAAGAGAAGTTTGATGATCTCGACCAAAACTCACTATCTGGCGCATCACTTGGACAAGTACATCGTGCAACAAAGAATGGACAACAAGTCATAGTAAAAATAAAGCGACCAGGGATTGAAAAGCAAGTAGAAAAAGATCTTAAAGTTTTGATGAAGATAATCCCATTTGCAATGAAGTTTGTTGATCCAAATTTGAGATTCTCAATTATTCCAATAATGAAACAGTTTGCAGACTCGATTCATGAGGAGATGGACTATACTAAAGAATTGGATAATCTAAAAAAAATAAAAAAGAATATGAAGCCATACAATAACGTCGTAATTCCAGAAGTTCATGATGATTATTCAACAAAAAATATTCTAACGATGGAATACATTCCAGGAATTAAAATTACCAATATTGAAGCGCTCGACAAAAAGGGAATTGATAGACAACAGTTGGTTATTGACGTGCACAAGGTCTTTTTTACTATGCTTTTGCGACATTCAATATTTCATGCGGATCCACACCCAGGAAACATCTCGGTGAAGGATGACGGATCCCTGATTTTATATGACTTTGGAATGATTGGAAGATTGAATAATGAGACTAGATTGCGTCTTGTGCGACTTTATCTTGCCCTTGTGGAAAAAGATCCTCCAAGAACTGTAAATGCAATGGATGATCTTGGAATGCTTGCACCAGATTTTAATCGAGAAGTGATAGAAAAGGGAATTGACATGTCCATAAAATCAATGTATGGTAAAAAGCCAGACGAGATGGAAGTAGAAGCTTTGATGTCTCTTGCAAATAGAACAATGTCAAAATTTCCATTTAAACTTCCAAAGAATCTTGCACTTTATCTTAGAATGTCAACCATCATAGAGGGAATCTATCACACACATAAGGTTGATTTTAAGTTCATCAAAGTTCTAAGACAAATTTTAGAAGAGGAAAGTTTGATCAAAGATGCATACATTGAAGAGATCAAGCATTCATTCAAAAGATTTGCAAAGACACTTGATGATACTCTCACAATTGCGCCAGAGATAAAAAAATTCATGGATGAGAATCGTGTTCTAATGCAAAAAAACAAACGTGGTTCGAACACATTACTTTCTGGAAGTATCTTATCTGGCGCTGTGTTTTTTGGTTCTGCATTTCTGTTCCAATCAAGCGAAACCATCGGAACGATTGGAATTATTGCATCTGCAGCAATCATGGGAATATGTGTAGCAGCTAGAAATCGTTAATCTAATGAGATTTCTTTTCCCTTCTTTGTAATTGGGATTTTAATTGTTAGTACACCATTAACATATTTTGCAGAATTTACTTTCTCTTCTCCCTCTTTCACAGTTATTGGTAGTCTCATTTTTTTCTCAATTATACGTGGTCTTTGTTTCATTATTATTCTACCATTCACATCATTTTTCTTTTCTGCTTTGATAGATAAGACATTTGAGTTCAATGTAACATTAATATCGTTTTTACCAAATCCTGGAATATCCACTGTGACTATGAGAGTATCATTTTCTTCATGTAGATCAATTGGGGGCAATACAAATTCAAAAAATTCCCTAGATTTGTCATCTATTTCTTTAAAAAAATCTTTAGCTATATTTTTTACTAAATCCATTTCTTCCAATGAATTTTTTTACATTATAAATTTTGATAGATTTTTAATCATGAGATGTTAATTTTACAATATGATTATTGCAATTGAAGGTAGCGATCAGGCTGGAAAGAAAACACAAACTGCAATGTTAGCCAAGGCATTAAAATCGCAAAAAATCAAAACAGCAATATTTGATTTTCCTGACTATTCAACTGTAATCGGTAAAGAAATTGATGCTTATCTTCATGGCAAAAGAAAATTTCCACCAGAAATCATTCATTATCTTTATGCAGTAAATAGATGGGAAAAAGTGGAAGAGATTAAAAAATCAGCTACAAAAAATTCTATTTTAATAATGAATAGATATTATCATTCTAACATTGTTTACGGTATTGCAAATGGATTAAAGGAAAAGTGGTTAGAAAGCCTAGACGCCAGTGTTCCAAAATCTGATCTTGTTATTGTTTTAGATGTTTCACAAACTGAATCATTTTCACGTAAAAAATCTAAAAGAGACAAATTTGAAAAAAATAAACTCTTTTTAAAAAAAATATCTCAAATATATCGTAAACTAGCTAAAAAGCACAAGTGGAAGATAATTGATGCATCAGGTACTAAACAGGAAACTCATAAGGAAATTCTTAAAATCATTTTTAAAAAAATAGGATCATGAAAAAAACATATTTAGACATAATCGATCCGATTCATGATTTTGTACGAGTTAACAATAGTGAATTGGAAATTATTGACACACCAATCTTCCAAAGATTGAGAAGGATAAAACAACTTTCAGGTGCTCATTTGATATATCCCGGGGCTCAGCATACCAGATTTGAACACTCTCTTGGTGTTATGCATATTACATCTATGGCGTGTCAATCACTTCTTGAAAAATCAATTATTCCATTAGACGAAATCCAAAATTTACGGTTTGCTGGATTATTACATGATATAGGGCATGGTCCATTCTCACATCTTTTTGAAGAGGTATTACAAAAAAATCGAAAAATATCTCACGAAGATCTTGGAAGGAATATTATACAAAAGACAGAGATTGGTGATCTTATCTCAAAAAATGGATTTAATAAAAAATCTATAGCAAATCTTGCTTTCAGTAACTCCAAACATCAATTCATGAATGAGATAATTTCTGGTGCTTTGAGCGCAGATATGATGGATTATTTACTTCGAGATGGATATTTCACGGGTGCTGAACATGCAAAAATTGATCACAAGCGTCTGACATATTCTTTAGATGTTTACAAAAATAAACTCGCACTTGATAAATCTGCATTGGTAAATTTTGAAACGATGTTGATTTCCAGATATCAAATGTTCAAAGCAGTATATTTTCATAAAACTGTGAGAGCTGGTGAGGTAATGCTACTAAAAGCAATGAGTTTGGCAGAAGATGAACTAGGTTTTTCTTCATTAGATCTAGACGAATTTCTAAAACTTAGTGATGAATCTGTTCTCTCTAAATTACTTAATCTACCAGAATCTAATTCTGATCTCAAAACTTCAAAAAAAATTGCCACTAATTATTTGAACAGGAATTTATTCAAATGTGTATTTGAAAGAATGGTAACATCAAGTCAGGGATTTAGTAATAAAATGATTGGCGAATTAGAGAATAAAATTGCAAAAAAGTCAAAAATTGACTCAAATGAAATTCATTTAGATACATCTACTACAAATTCAATCCCAATGACACCATCAAAAAAGGAATCAAAATCAGTAATTTTGATAACCAGAAAAAATAAAATTATAGCGGAAGAATTTCCAATTTCAAAAATTCCATTGGTTTCTACAATATCTGGTAAAATGAACATTCTTAGAGTATATACTCAACAAAATAACCGCAAAAAAGTTGAAATTGCCGCTAAATCAATACTTAGTGAAATAGAATAATGAAAAAAAAATTAGTCATAAAACTTTCTGGTAAAGTATTTGCCATTGAGGAAACAAAGAAACTAAAAGATTATGCCACATTTTTTGTAAAGAAAAGCAAAATTTGTCAACCAATAATAATAGCTGGTGGAGGAAAGATTGCGCGATATTTTATCAACCATGCTAGATCTTCAGGGGCTGACGAGTCCACGCTAGATGAACTTGGAATTGAAATATCAAGACTTAATGCGCGATTACTGATTTATGCATTAAAGGGTAAAGCCTACCCTCACCCACCTACAAATTTAACCGAAGTAAAACTTGCAGTAGATAGTGGTTTAATTGTTGTTACGGGTGGATTGCATCCAGGTCAAAGTACTAATGCAACTGCTGCACTTATTGCAGAAAAAGTTCATGCCACAGAATTTCTAAATGCAACAGATGTTGATGGAATATATGATTCAGATCCAAACAAAAATAAAAATGCTAAAAAATTCAAACGAATAGAATTAAAGAATCTTCGTAATTTATTGGTCCATGAGGATTCTGTAGCTGGAGGTTATGATCTTATGGATATTGTGGCATTGAAGGTGATAGAAAGATCCAAAATTAAAACAAGAATTATCAAATCAGATATCAAAACCATTGAAAAAGCTATGAAAGGATTGTCTACAGGAACTGAAATAATCTTACCTAATTGATTATTTTAATTCATTTTGTACAGTTGGGTATACATCATTCCAAATCTTAATTTTATTATCTGAAAATTCAGCTATACCTGAATCCAAAACTTTTTGGAAAACACTTTTTGCTTCACCTTCATCTAACGGTTTTGTTTGTGCTTTTGTAAATCCACCTTCATCTACTAATATTATTACAAAACCATCCTCAGTTTTTATTACTGCAGCAAATGATTCTTCACCTACGGGAAAAAATTTTCCATCAATTTTTTTCGTTGTCAGAGTTAACATAGCAAAACCAGTTATTTCAAACAAAGCCATTTGTGCTTTATTTGCCACCCGCTTTCCAATTTGAACAGCTTGAAAATACTGCATGATTTTATCAAACTATCGTAGTATAAGCATTTTATCTTAACACTTAAGAAATGTACTAAAAAAACTGACATATGAATCCAAGAATATTTGTTGGTGTTGCGGTTGTAGCACTTGTAGCAGTTTTGTTTCTATTTGGGTTTTCTTCGGTAATCAGCGATGTCAGTGAAGATGGATTTTTCACTTCACCCTCGGATCTGGGACAAACAGTTTTACCACTTGAGATTGATTTACATGATTTTTCCATATTAGAAGTCTCAGAAAAACAGGCAACTTTGCATGTGGAATTTAAGGTTACGAACCCAAATTTCAAATCAGTTATGCTTCAACTAATCAAATATTCTATTTATCATGATGATGAATTAATTGAGGTGGGTGAAATAGGTACAAGACCAGAGGGTGGCATTACTTCACCAAATTATTTTATCATACTTAATGAAAGACCATTGCCAATAGGCGAAAAATTTACTATCAAAAATACAGGTAATACTCCTGAGCTTTGGCAGGCACTAAATAATGATGAATTAAACTGGAGAGTAACTGCTGAGATATTTTATAATCTTAGTTCATTGACATCAGGACAAGAAAATACATCGACTTTTGATTTCAGCAAACAGGACTAAAATGTATCATAAAATTATGAAATTGTGATTATTTGTGAAAATATAAGAAAAATTAACAATACTATATATGATGGAAGCTGGCAAATTCAACAAATGGCAGAAGCATCAATGGCAGCATTCGGGTCAGCAATAGGAGTTTTAATCGCTATGGCAGTTGTAACATTTGCACTCCGTGGCAAAGGACATCCTGAAGCACCAGACGCCTCGTAAAAAAAAAATTAGAAAACACCCTACATTATTTTTCTAATCTTTACTACCGAACAGATTTCTAAAGGTAATTGGTTTACCTACATTATTTTTCTAATCTTTACTACCGAACAGATTTCTAAAGGTAATTGGTTTACCTTCCTTCTTTTTGATATAACATCTAGAGTAGTATTGACAAGTATTGCAATCCACTGATGGTTCTATTATGGGCGGCTTGGCTTTTGCATCACTATTTTGCCTCTTTAGTAAATCATGTAATACCATAGCTCTTCTCACAACCTCTTCAAACATCTTTTGATTTCTATTTACCACAAACGAATCTTCTTTTCCGCCCCTTGTGATATATGTAATTATACCTTCAATTTTGTCAAAGATCCACATACATGCATTTAGATATAAAATATCATTAGCTAGCGGACTTTCAGGAAATTCTTCCACAGATCGAAAAATCATGATAACATCACTTTCAATCATATCCGCTTGTCCTTTTAGTTCCACACCATCTTTCATTTTGTAATTATTTGTCGTGGCTTTCGATTTCATCTGTCGAAAAACTCCACCTAGAACTTGGTTTAAATTACTTTCTTCTACATTGATAGGATCTACTCTATCATAGTAAGATTTTCGTAAACATTTTGTAACTTCATGGAGAAGAATTGTGTTGACATCCTTAGGGTCTATATCTATTTCAATGTCTTGCCTGATACCATCTAGAGCGTTTTTAACGATTTGTTTGTAGTCTTTATCTCCAGCACCACCGCCAGCAAATTTAGGAGTCATTATTTTCAGCTATATTTGGTACCTTAAATAGATTAACCACAACTTATTTCCCTATGAACATATTCAAAACAGCGTTTTTATCAGATTTTGATAAAGTCGTAAATCCTTCTAATAACTCCTTTTGAATCTTGAAGGTCTGGCCAGATATTTTTTTCATCTCAATAATATTGAAAGGTATAATGTCCTTCACTTTTCCATCACAATATGCCCTTATGTATTTCTCAAAAATTGAGTACGCAAATGAAGGTGAAATTTTGGCTAATATTTTTATTGATTCTTTAAAATGATTCTCTTTTATTTCAGATTTTGACAAAAATTGCTGTAACACACCATCTTTATCTTTTAATTCAACCAGGCCTAATGCAACAAGAAGTCCCTTTATTGTTAATTTGTAAAATGGAACACCTGATTCTTGCAAAGCCTTAGGTCCACGAGTTAGTGGTAACCGTCCATCTTCGATGACAATATTCAATGGAATAAGGACTTCATCTAAATCCCGAAAAACTCCAGAATAGATATTCTTCCAAACTATACCATTTTTTTCCGCTATGTGCTGAGCAATTGCAGTACGTGTCCTTGTAATAGAATCCCCCTCTGAAGCAAGGTGAGAAATGATATATCTCTGCCTTTTAGCCTCACCAGTCAATTGATCAGTTTTTGTTTTAAATGTATGAAATATAGCTAGATTGTTTGTTGTATTCTTCAGTAAGGTTCACCTTTCATACCTATTTCTAATATAACATAATATTAGAATTTTGTGATACTATCTTAATTTAAATATCTTTAGTAAATGACTTCATTTATCATTAATCCAACTTTATGTTTATAACCGCACTATCGACCCGAAAAAGAAGATGAACTCTAAAAACCATAAGTATGCTCTATTACTTATGGCCGCAGTCGCAATTACCGCGACAGGAGCAATGTCTCAGGCATATGCCCAACAGATTACCGATGGTATGGATGGGTATGTTGTCGGAGACCCTGATGGCGGCGCCGGAATCTATACTGGAAATCCCAACGAATGTTGGCATGATACAGATGACGATGGCGTTCCAGATATGTATTGTCTGATAGATACAGGTGATACAGCTTGGATGATAACGGCATCTTCTCTAGTTTTGTTCATGACACCAGGAGTAGCATTCTTCTATGGTGGACTTGCAAGATCAAAGAACGCTGTTAACACCGTTGGTATGGTATTCATTGTCATGGGACTGATGTCAGTCCAGTGGGTGCTCTGGGGATACTCCCTAGCATTCGGACCACATGATAACGAAGCAAACATGTTCATGGGCAACTTAGATTACATGGGTTTCAATCAAGTTTCAGCTTGGGCACCACTAGGTGAACCAGGTCCATGTGAAGGCACATGGTCTGATTATTATCAGATGCAACAAATGAAATCTGAAGACGCAGGTCTATGTAGTCAAGGATGGCCTGGTACAGTACCACATCAATTGTTTGCAATGTTCCAAGCAACATTCGCAATCATCACACCAGCTCTTATCGTTGGCGGTTTAATTGACCGAATGAAGTTCAGCGCTTTGTGTATATTTGTTCTCTTATGGGGAACCTTCGTCTATGACCCAATAGCACACTGGGTATGGGGAGGTGGATACATAGGAAACATGGACTTTGATCCAGACTTATCACCAAGCTATGGACTTGACTTCGCAGGCGGCACTGTAGTTCACATATCTTCAGGATTCGCAGCTCTAGCTGGAGCTTTAGTTCTTGGTAGAAGACTTGGATACGGTAAGGTTCCAATGGAACCACATAACGTACCAATGGTTGTACTAGGAGCTTCAATACTCTGGTTCGGCTGGTTCGGATTCAATGCAGGAAGCGAAGTACTATCAGACGGAATTGCTGTTAGTGCTTGGACTGTAACAAACACTGCAACTGGTATGGCTTCAGTAACTTGGTTACTGATGTCATGGGCACATACTGGCAAAGCTAGTATTACAGGTGCTGCAACCGGTGCAGTAGCAGGATTGGTAGCAATCACACCAGCATCTGGTTGGGTTGGACCAATGGCAGCAATCATAATTGGTGTCGCTGCAGGAACTGTTTGTTATGGATGTGTAGCATTCAAGAATGCACGAAAATGGGACGACGCACTCGATGTATGGGGTGTACATGGAATGGGTGGTTTCACAGGTGCAGTTTTGACTGGAACACTTGCTAGTCCTCATGTATGGGATACCGGTGACGGTATTGGTGCATGGACTGGAACACCAGAAGGATATGAGCAACAAGCTATCAACATAGCAGGCGCTCTTCTCTCAGTGGCTTATGCATTTGGTATTACAATTGTAATATTGAAGATCATGGACGCAGTTTGGCCAGGTGGAATTCGAGTAACTCCTAAAGAGGAGGAAATCGGACTTGACCTTGCTCAAAACGGTGAACGAGCATACGTAAACGAATAGAAAAAATCTCTTTTTTTCTTTCTTTTTTTTCTTTTATTTTCCTAAAGACAAATTCATTTAGTTTCAATTTTACACAATTCTATGTTCAAAACAACTTCTGAACTTGAAAAAATCCTTGATAATCCCAATTTGCTACTTATTGACACAAGATCGTTCCAAGAATACTCTAATGGACACATCTCAAATTCTGTGAATCTTGACCTTTTTTCATTTCATTGGATTGATACAAGTAAAGAAGGTATTTCTTCATTTAACCAACAGTTCAAAAAAATTTTTTCACAGGTAGGTGTTTCAGAAGAAAAAACAGTTATTTTCTATGATAATATTTCTGGTATGCTGGCAGCTAGAGGAGTTTGGCTACTAGAATATTTTTCACATCAAAATGTATCAATACTTGATGGTGGTTTCACAAAATGGAAGAATGAAGGACGTATTTGGGATACAATTCCAATTGGTTACAAGCCGACAAATTTTTCTGGAATTCCAAACTCCAAAATTTTAGCAGGTTTTGAATATATTTTAGAGAATCTTGATAAAATTACAATTTTAGATGCACGTTCTCAAGAAGAGTTTACTGGTAAACTTGTAAGAGCGGCCAGAGGTGGTCACATACCCACTTCAATAAATATAGATTGGAAAGAAAATATTTCAGAACAAGGTGTATTCAAAAATGATGAAAATCTCTCTGAATTATATCAACTACCTAAAGATAAAGAAATAATTACTTATTGTCAGGGTGCATATAGAGCAGCAAATACTTACCTAGTTTTAAAAAAAATTGGATTTACAAATATCAAAGTGTATTTGGGATCTTGGGGAGAATGGGGAAATAAGCTTGAGCTTCCAATTGAAGAATAAGAAATGCGATCGAAAAAATCATGATATAGTTAATATAACGTAAAAAACGCAGGCAAAACACATGGCTTCTACCAGAAAGAAATTTTCCTTTCTTGCAGTAATCGCAGGAGCAGTCATGTTGGTTATGACATTTGCTACACCCTCAGCTTTTGCCGCTGGTGGTGACGATTCAGGATTATCAAAACCTATTTTGGCTTTGGCAGCAGCTATTGCAATAGCTGGCGGTTTAATTGGAACTGGTAGTGCACAACAAGGAATTGGTGCAGCTGGTATGGGAATTATAGCGGAAAAACCAGAAAAGTTTGGCCAGGTCTTATTCTTCTTTGTAATTCCAGAAACACTTTGGATTATCGGATTTGTTCTAGGAATTATCTTATTGTTAGATATACTCTAGGGCGAATTACGTTGAGTATTGACACTTTCATAGACGAGATTGAAACTAGAAAAAAAAATGATCTTAGTGATCTAGACAAAAAACTTAACGATAAAAAATCAGAAACTAATACAAAAAAAAATTCTGTAATAAAGGAGCTTAAAGATAACTATACCAATGAGGCCAAGACAAAAGCAGAAAGAGAAGGTGCAAGAATAGTTGAGGCTGGAAAATTAGAAGCTAAAAAAATATTATTTGATGCAATCAACAAAAATTTAGATGCTACATTTGATGTGATCAAAAAAGAATTAACTGGATACTCAAAAAAACCAGAATATAAGAAAGTTTTACAGAAATTGGTTGATTATTCAAAGAAAGTACTTGCTAAAGAAATAGTAGTTCACTGCCGCGATGAAGATAAGTCATTTTTCAAAAGCGAAGCAAAAGTTGGTTCCACAATTCAAACCCTAGGAGGTTTTATTGCTGAAAACATGGAAGGAACAAAAGAACTTGATTTGACTTTTGAAGAATTACTTAGAAATAATGAAGATGAAATAAAGAATTCAATTTTGGAGAAGATACTATAATGGGTGCATCACAATATGCATCTTCATTTGGAAGACTTCAGTCAATCGCAATAAATTTTCTTTCTGAGGACTTTTTACAAAATATGCTCAAGGCAAATAATGTCACAGAGATGGTTAAGCAGTTAGAATCAACTTGGTATGGTGAAGAGATTAAAAAGGCCGCATCAGTATACAAAGATGCAGCACTTTTAGAAGTTGCATTAAACCGCCACATTGTTGAAACTAACAAAATTATTTCAGAAGCAACACCATTTGCGGGTAAAAACGCAGTTAGAACTTATCTTTCAAAATGGGATCTTTATAATATTGAACTAATTCTTTCCTCAAAGGCAATGGGAAGAGAAATTACGGAAACTGAATCATTACTAGTTTCTAGCAGAAATGTTCCAGCAGGAATAGCGGCTGGTAATATCTCACATGATGAGATAAAGATCATTCTTGCAGAAACAACAGTTGATGGTGTAGTGAACAAACTCACAAAATATGATTATGGCGTAGTCTTGATGAAACATCTGGATGAATTTCAAAAGACCGGTGATCTTGGACCAATGATGTCAGCACTTCATGAATCATACTTTCAAAAATTACTCGAATCACTCAAATTCTTTCAGGGAGATGAGGGTGCCATTAGAGATTTAGTTCGCGCTGAAATAGACAAGAAAAATGTTCTAAACCTCTTAAAGGCAAAAGAGTCAAATTTGGAAAAGGATATTGTATCAAAACATCTCATTGATGGTGGACGAATTTCTATAAAGGAATTACTTGATAGCTACGAGGTTAAGGATGTTGTAGAAATGGTTGGTAGATTTGATTCTTACTTTAAACTAACTGATGCTATTGAACAATACAAAACCTCAAAAAGTTTGATTGATTTTGAAGTAGGAATTACAAAGAATATCTTTGAAAATAATGTTAAAAAATTAAGAAACATTGCATTGTCTATAGGAAACATTTTCTACTTCATATTTAGAGCAGAAATTGAACACGAAAACCTGAAAAGGATTACATATGGTAAGCGTTACGATCTTTCAATTGATAAAATTAAGGAGATGTTATTAATTTGAGCCAACAAGTTTCAAAACAAAAAACTGATTCTAGTGGAAGACTTGCAGTTGTAGGAGATCGTGAACTTGTAATTGGTTATCGTCTGATCGGAATAGATGATACATTTATTGTCAGCGATGAAGAGGACGCAGGTAAAAAAATTCAAGAGCTCTACTCATCTGGCGAGTTCGGTTTGATTATTGCAAGTAATTCAATGCGCGCTAAACTTTCTTCAAAATTTATTGCAGAAATAGAGGAATCTATTGAACCATTAGTCCTATTCATGCCATCTCAAAAAGAAACTGCTGAGGAGGATAAAGAATCAATCGCTGCATTGGCAAAACGAGTTCTGGGAATTAGTATAGAGGTTAATTGATATGGTAGATGCTACGATTGCAAGAATTTCTGGTCCTGTTGCTGTTGCTAAAGATCTAGAAGGTGCGCATATGTTTGACGTTGTACGTATTGGTGAGATGGGTCTTATGGGTGAAATTATTCGTCTAGAAGGAAACACCGCACAGATTCAAGTTTATGAAGATACAACTGGTCTTAAGCCAGGAGAGAAAGTAGTTAACACACAAAGACCACTTTCAATGCAACTTGGTCCTGGACTCTTAACATCAATTTATGATGGAATTCAAAGACCCTTGAATGTCCTAGCTGAAGAAAGTGGAGACTTTATCAGTAGAGGAAAAATGATTCCTGCACTTGATCAAAAGAAAAAGTGGGATTTTATTCCAGTAAAGAAAAATGGAGACCAAGTTTCTCCAGGTGAAATAATTGCTGAGGTTCAAGAGACCCCATTAATCAAACACAAAATTATGGTACCTTACAACGTTTCTGGTGAACTTGTTGATATTTCTGAAGGACAGTTTACTGTAAACGACAAAGTAGCAGCTGTAAAAAATGGTAAGACAACTGATATCGGTTTATCAAGTTGGTGGACAGTAAGAACACCAAGACCAGTTTTGAGAAAGCTTGCACCTGATCAACCATTACTTACTGGTCAAAGAGTTCTTGACACATTTTTCCCTGTTGCTAAAGGTGGTTCAGCTGCAATTCCAGGTCCTTTTGGAAGTGGAAAAACAGTAACACAGCAACAGCTTGCCAAATGGGCAGACAGCGAAATAATTGTTTACATTGGTTGTGGAGAAAGAGGAAACGAAATGTGTGACGTACTGTCATCATTCCCTGAACTAATAGATCCAAAATCAAAGCGTCCTTTAATGGAAAGAACTATTCTAGTAGCAAACACTTCAAACATGCCGGTAGCTGCACGTGAAGCAAGTATCTATACGGGAATTACAATGGGTGAATATTATCGTGATATGGGATATGGTGTGGCACTTATGGCTGACAGCACTTCAAGATGGGCAGAAGCATTAAGAGAAATTTCAGGAAGACTAGAAGAGATGCCTGGTGAAGAAGGTTATCCAGCATATCTTGGAAGAAGATTGGCAGAGTTTTATGAAAGAGGTGGAAGAAGTATTGTTATTTCCCCTGAAGAGCGACAGGGCTCATTATCACTAGTAGGTGCAGTATCTCCACCGGGCGGAGATTTTTCAGAACCAGTTTCACAAAACACACTTAGAGTAACCCGTGTGTTCTGGGGACTTGATGCTAATTTAGCAAACAGAAGACACTTCCCATCAATCAATTGGCTGACAAGCTATTCTTTGTATATGGATGATATGGCAGATTGGTACAAATCTAATGTTTCAAAGGATTGGATTGCCCTAAGAAAAGAGGCATTAGAAATTTTACAGAAAGAATCAGAACTGCAAGAGATTGTACAACTTGTAGGATACGATGCATTACCAGAACCAGAAAAAGGAATCTTGGATACAGCACGTTCAATACGTGAAGATTATCTACAACAAAGTGCATTTGATGAAGTTGATACTTACACATCAATACAAAAACAACACAAGATGTTGTCAACCATTTTAGAATTTGGTAAGAAGGAGGCTGATGTAATAAAGAAAGGTTCTACATCTGCCAAAGTAGGTGCGCTTGAATCACGGGGAATGATACCAAAAATGAAATGGACAAAAGAGGAAGAATTAGAAAAATTACTAAACGACATTAACGGTAAGATGAAACAAGAATTTGATACACTTTCAAAGGAGAGTTCTGACTAATGGCAAACATATCATACAAATCACTAGACAAAGTTGCTGGCCCATTGATTTTTGTCAAGGGAGTTGATAATGCATCTTATGGTGAAATGGTTGAGATAAAATTAGAAAATGGAGAAAGACGACAGGGACAAGTATTAGATACAAGTCAAGGTCTTGCTGTAGTCCAAGTCTTCGGTCAAACTTTAGGCATTAACACCAGTGGCACTACTACAACATTCCTTGGTGAAACAGCAACATTATCAGTATCTGATGAAATGCTTGGAAGAGTCTTTGACGGACTAGGAAATCCAAAAGATAACGGACCAAAGATTGTATCAAAAGAAAAATTTGATCTAGTAGGTTCCAGCATTAATCCATATTCCAGAGAAGAACCAGCAGAATTCATTCAAACAGGAATGTCAAATATTGACGGAATGAACACACTGGTAAGGGGTCAAAAATTACCAATCTTCTCAGCATCCGGCCTACCACATAATCAACTTGCATCACAAATTGCAAGACAGGCACAAGTTCTTGGCACAGAAGAAAACTTTTCTGTTGTCTTTGCAGCAATTGGAATTACAAGTGAGGAGGCAAACTTTTTCATTAAACAATTTGAAGAGAGTGGTTCACTTGAAAGAACTGCATTATTCCTTAACTTATCTTCTGATCCTTCAATGGAACGTATACTTACTCCCAGACTTGCATTAACCACAGCAGAATTTCTTGCATATGAACGCGAACAACATGTCTTAGTTATTATGACTGATATGACAAACTATTGTGAAGCATTAAGAGAAATTTCTGCAGCACGTGAAGAGGTTCCAGGAAGAAGAGGTTATCCAGGTTATTTGTATACAGATTTAGCTTCAATCTACGAGCGGGCAGGAAAAATCAAGGGAAGGAAAGGTTCAGTAACACAACTACCAATTCTTACAATGCCTGCTGACGATATCACACATCCAATTCCTGATCTTACTGGTTACATCACTGAGGGTCAGATTGTAATGAATCGAGAATTACACAGAGCAAATGTTCAACCACCTGTTGATGTTCTAACAAGCCTGTCACGTTTAATGAACCAAGGAATTGGTGAAGGAAGAACAAGAGAAGATCATAGACAACTTGCAGATCAACTTTATGCTGCTTATGCACAAGGTAAAGATGCAAGAGCACTTGCTGCTATTGTAGGTGAAGGCGCATTAAGTGATCTTGATAGAAAATTCCTTGGAGTTGCAAACAATTTTGAGAAAAAATTTGTTCATCAGGGACCTAACGAGAACCGTTCTATTGAACAAACACTTTCACTTGGTTGGGAACTATTAGCAGGACTTTCAGAGACTGAACTTACACGTATCAAACCAGAATTTATTGCTAAATATGGAAAGAAGATTAACACCGGTGATACAGACAAATCTGAATAGGTGATTTGAATTGCCATCTAACGCTGATATCCGTCCAACCCGTCTTGAATACTTACGTACAAAAAAACGAATTAAGATTGCACAAAAAGGACTTAAGCTGTTAAAACTAAAACGCCAAGCATTAATTCTCGAATTTTTTAGTATTAGCAAAGCATCATCTAGATTACGGGGAGAACTAAATGCAGAACTAGTCAAGGGTTATCAAAGCATTAGGATGGCAGAGATGATTGACGGTGAGATGAGATTGGAAAATGAAGCAATGAAGATCCCACAACTGAAAAAATTATCGATCATACCAAAGAACGTTATGGGAGTAAAGATTCCAAGATTAGAAGGAGGACGAAGGGAAGAGGCTCTTACAGATTATTTATTAGAAATTCCTGTTTCCATAAGTGAAGCAATGAAAGCATTCCAAGAAGTGCATAAAATTGTTCTAGATGTAGCAGAAAAGGAGACTACATTACGAAAATTACTTTATGAAATTGACAAGACAAAACGAAAAGCTAACGCAATCGAAAACGTCTTTATTCCAAGATTAGAGTCAGCTGTTAAATTTATCACATTCAGGCTTGAAGAGATGGAGCGGGATACGTTTGCTATGTTAAAGACTGTAAAACGAAAGATGAATGAAAGAGAAGAGAATAAGGAGGTAGAATTAATTGCAAATTAATTTTAAAAATTCTCAGCAAAAAAAATTTTATTATATTAAACGCGCAATGATGATGGGAAATATCTTCGTAGCTGTTGCTGTTATATTGTATTTGAGTAAGGAGTTTTTGGGTGCATAATATGTCAGCGTCACAAGATCAATACATTAATTCATTGAAGAAGATCAAACAAGTAGAAGAGGATGCTCAAAAAGAAATTGATAGCTACAAAAGTAAGATTGAGGATCAAATCATTCAATTAGACTCAGAATTAGAAAAAGCAATAGCAGCAGCAAAATCTGAGGGTGAAAAACTAGTTGATTCAAATGTAGAAAAAGCTACCAAGAAAGCCAATGCTGAAACACAAAAGACGATTGAAGAAGCAAAAACAAAATCTAAAGATATAACATCACAAATTACGGCACAGCAAGCACAAGATATTATCAATATATTACTAAAAGGAGTAGAGTAGAATGTTCAAACCTGTTAAAATGGCTAAGATAGCTATTATGGGTTTACGAAAAAATCAACAAACTACAGTTTCTATTTTGCATGATATGGAAATTTTACAATTAGAACCATTATCAAAAGATGTCTCTGCCATTTTAAAGAACGAGCGTGATAATGAGCTAACAAGACAGGTATCTGACCAATTATTACGTGTTAAAGCATTGATGACTGTGTTACCTAGCATACCTCTAACTTCCTGTAGGCGTTTTGAGTCTATCAATGATCTATTACACACCGCAATCTCAATTGATATAGATGAGCAGGTTGCAAGCCTTGAGAAGGAAAAAGAAGCGCTTCTAACTGAAATCCAGGAGACTGAGAACAACCTAAAACTTGTTGAAGAGTTTAGCTTCTTTCCAGAAGACCTGAAGATCCTTCAACTTTCCTCTGCAACTTCCTATTTCGGTAGAATTCCATCCGACAAATTTGAGGAATTTAAGAAAGTAATTGATGAACACCAAAAAGATATCATGCTTTACACTAAAGCAGAAAAGGAACTAACACATCTAATTCTAGTAGTATTCCCTACTATTTCACCTGATAAGTTTGCCAACATTATACAACTACATAATGTCAAGATAGAAGCCGTACCCAGCATAAGTGGAAAACCAAATGAAATCATCACAAATCAAAAAAGTAATTTACAAACACAAAATCAACGACTTGAACAGATCAATAATAAGCTAAACCAGATTTCAGAAAAACACTTTGCAGATTTAGTTGAAGTTGAGGAACAATTACAGATAGAGAATAAAAAACTTGAAGTGATTTCTAATCTTGGTGTCACAAAAGATGCCTTTGCAATGGAAGGATGGATTCCAAAATCAAAACTTGGTCAAGTCGAGTCTACTTTGGAAAAATTTACAGACGGTACAACAATCTATGAACTAGAAGCTAAGGAAGAAGAGAAAGCACCAACATTGATGAGTAATCCACCTCGATTTAGATTATTTGAGGCATTCATTCGATTCTATTCCTTACCACAAAGCAAAGAGTTTGATCCTACCATGGTTTTTGCTCTCATCTTCCCAATCTTTTATGGATTAATGATCGGTGATACGGGATATTGTATAGTTATCTTGCTTGTTTGTCTATGGGTTATCAGACGAGTTGAGAAAGGAAAACGCAATCTAAACATAATGCCTAGGCAACTGCGTAGTTTTGCAATGTTAATATTGAAAAAACGACAGATGGTAAAGCTATCAAAAGCAATGATTCCTGGCTGTGTCGTTGGAATAGTTTTAGGATTTATCTTTGATTTACATTTTGGATTCCACATGAACGGTTATCTGTTTGATGTTCTAGCAAGTGCAGGGGTTACTGGACTTCCAGAACCTGGAGAAATCTTGAATCGACCTTCACAAGCATTTCTAGATCCAATTCATAATGCGGGAACACTCTTGCTTTATGCAGGATACATTGGAATTGGATTTGTATCATTTGGCTTGATTTTAGGTGTAATAGATTGTATGAGAGAAGGTGAAAAGAAAGAGGCATTAGTCAAAGTTGGCTGGTTAATGGTTGGTTGGGGAATAGTTCTTCTCGGATTAGCTCTAATAGGTGGTGACGCTATCAACCCGACATGGGATAGACTGGTTGAAGTTAATCCAATAGCATACATGTATTATGGATTAATCTTCGGAGGTATCGCGTTAATGGTTGCATGTGATAAGAGTAAAGGACCTATGAAGGTCATGGCATTAATGGAAGTGGCAACAATCATCAGTCACATTCTTTCCTATACAAGACTGATTGGAATTTTACTAGCATCTGTTATACTTGCCCATACAATCGACTACGTTTTCTTAAAATCGATTAACATAGGAATTCCATTAGTTATTCTTGGTACAATGATATTGTTCATAGGGCATTTATTCAACATAATCATTGGTGTCTTTGAACCCGGAATTCAAGGTGCAAGATTGGTTTACGTTGAGTACTTCTCCAAGTTTTACCGTGGTAATGGTAGGGCATTCAAGCCATTTGGATCATTACGAAGATTTACAGAAAACCAATTCAAGTCTGAACAGCCAGAAAAGGAAAAATCAGTTAAACCAAAGCTAAAGGTTAAATAGAAAATTTACAAAATCTGATTAAAATTTTACAAAGAAGTATCACAAAATTAACTAGTTTGATCATTATCCAACCTTGTAAGTCAAATATGCAAAGAATGGGATTCTCACGATGCTCCCCTATACGTGTGGATTCCATCTTTTTGCATTAAAAGACAAACAGGACTATGATTATTTGTTTATTATTGAAAATTAAGTTAAGAGTATTTTAATTGGTTTACATCTAATACTCTGTTACAATATCTACATTTCAAAACTAGTTTTTCTTTGTCCAAGACATCCATGATTGATTCAATATGCTCATTACTGTTTGTAACACACTCAGGGTTCGAGCATCTAAAAATTCTATCAATCTCCTTTGGAAGCGATACGCGTCGTTTCTCTACCAACTTGTAATCTTTGACGATGTTAACCGTTGATGTCGGTGCTATCACAGCAAGTTTATTTGTGTCATCATCTTCAAGGAATTTTCCTTCCACCTTAATGATGTCTTTTTTGTTTAGTTTTCCACTAGGAACATTTAGTGCTATTGTGATAACGTTTCCATCACTACCATCAATCTGAAGTGCCTTTAACACCTTAAGCCCACTTCC
>Ga0066850_10000026_pt1 | contig 70352 bp, 80 predicted proteins | sample ETNtaG_4_FD_67282 | JGI IMG/M metagenome (GOLD analysis project Ga0066850, IMG submission 67282) | Marine microbial and viral communities from oxygen minimum zone, Eastern Pacific Ocean - ETNP201406SV67 | ecosystem: Environmental > Aquatic > Marine > Oceanic | place: Pacific Ocean: Eastern... | reverse complement strand
TGAAACCGGTCCTTTGACCGAAGTCGAACGAGGAACTAGCGTATATGAAGGAAGCTTCTCACTAGATCACCAGGAAACAATTTACGATGGAGTAACTGGAACATGTGCAACAAGCACATGTGCAGCATTCAACGTAACTTCTGGTATGGTCTTACAAGCAGCATATGACGATCAAACTGACGACGCAGGTGTTAATACCGTATTCTACGATTCCGCAACTGTAGATTTGAGAACAGGTTCTATATCAACTGACAAAGAAGTTTATGTCATTGGATCAGACATTATCGTAACGATAACTGACCCAGACTTGAACCTTGACAGTGATAGCTCCGAATCTTACTCTACAGAACTGGTTGAATGGGATTCTTCTGCAAGTTCATCAAGATTGATGAGCAATTCTGAATTCGCAGCAATGCCATCCAAGTTTATAGAGACCGGTAGCAATACTGGTGTCTTCCAGACAGTGTTCACCTTCCCATCCTCAATAAGTTCAACATCTATTGAACAAGGAGAAGAAGTGACGATCACATACAGGGATCAAGGCCTTTCAGGCAAGGATGAGGTACACGATGATTACAACGATATTGAAGCCACTATCTATGCATCTAACTTCGGCGCTATCGTCGAATTAGATCGAGCAATTTACGATTGGACAGACAGAGTATTAATTACAGTAACAGCACCTGATCATAACCAAGACTCAGAGAAAATAGAAAATATTGGTACAACCGCTCTACCGATTAAAGTATCAACCAGACAGGAAACATTCCCAACTGGATCAACTTCTTACACTCTCAGAGAAACTGGTGAAGACACAGGAGTTTATTACGGTGAATATGTACTCAAAGGCTTTGCAGACGGAAACGTCTTTTCAACAGCATTAACAGCAGATTCCGCAACTGGTAACACCGATGGTGTGATCAATACCGCAGGTCAAACTGACGGTATCACAGTATCATACGAATACACAGATGGTAGTGTTTCACTAGCATCCGCGCTAATCGCATGGAATATTGGTGAAATCAGCTTCGGAGATAGTAGTGTAAGCCCAGGTGGCTCTTCTACTATTACTCTTGTTGATGGTGACTTAGACAAAAATCCTGACGTAATTGACACTAAAACAGCAAATGTATTCTCAGATTCTGACTCTGGTGGTATATCAATAACCTTACATGAAACCGGCGAAGCAACTGGTGTATTTGAAACTACAGTATTCTTTACTGCAGATGACAAATCAACTGGTTCATTGCTACGAGTTTCTGAAGGTGATACCGTCACTGTAGAATATACTGACCAAACATTACCTGAACCATATGAAAGCGCAGACACATTGACCTTTGCCGCAACTACAACAGTCGGTACGGTTTATCCACCACTTGAGAGAGCCCCAGCATCTAATGCACGCGTAGTCGATGCATTCGGAAGCCAGGTCTCTGAAGTATCAGCGGATCAACAAGTACAGATTGCTGCAGACGTTTCTAACGGAACGGGCAAAGATCAGTCATTCGCTTACTTGGTACAAGTACAAGATGCTAACGGTGTTACAGTCTCACTCGCTTGGATTACCGGTGCTTTGACTTCTGGACAATCAATGAGTCCAGCATTGTCATGGACACCATCAGCTTCTGGCTCTTACACTGCAACAGTGTTTGTATGGCAGAGTGTTGATAATCCAACAGCGTTGTCTCCAACCGTATCTGTAAACATAGACGTCGTATAAGACTAGAAACTATCTAACCCCCCCCTTTTCTTTTTTTTAACTTCGATAACTAAAGTAATTTATTCATAAACCCTATTTATGATCAAAAATCATCAAATACAATTGAAACTATTAGGATTAGCAACTGTATTTGTATTAATTGTGTTTACTTTACCACAGGCATTTGCAGATGAACTCACCTTGTTTACTAATCAGCAAATATACACCGAACGGCACCCACTTTATGTATATGGTGATGCACCAGCCGGTCAGCCTTTAGTTGTACGCCTCTTTTCACCCGACGGTTCCATCACGGAATTTCAGCAAGTGTCCACAAATAATGATGGTACATACGGTGTAAAATTACTGGAATGGCCATCTTCTTCAACAACATTTCCTTTTGGAACTTATACTGTTGAATCCATCACACTAGATGGAACATCAGTAAAAATTGATGTGAAATTTGCATCAACCACAGAGGTTACAAAAATACCAATAGAACGTGACCTGAACGTACAGGTCTTCGCACCAGAAATTGCAGCTACACACAAATCTTTTCGTATTTATGTTCAAGTCACAAGTGATGGTCTTATGGTAAATGATGAGGCTGCAAGTTTACTATCATCATCACACTTGCATTCTCCTGACGGAAAAGTGCAATCTATGATCAAATCATTAAGCATGTTACATGAAGGATTGTTCTTTGTAGAACATACTCCAACACTTGAGGGTACGTACATCTTCCATATGGTAGCATTTAACCAAGGAACACAATCGCATGGTTCTGCAGCAACTCTTGTTTTAGGACAGGACATAGCTGGACTGTCTCGTCAGGTAGTAACTCTAAATGAAGTAATAACTACTGCATCTGACGAAGTTGGAACATTACAAACTGAGATACATGGATTTGGTGATACATTTGAAGGTGCTAGCGACAAAATTCGTGGAAGTCTAACTGAAATTGATAATAGTGTATCATCAATGTCAAAGGCGGTAACTACGATTGAGGAAGCATCATTACAGGTAAATTCATTACTATTTCCTATAGTTGCATCTATAGCTGTGATACTAGCTCTACAGATAACAATACTAGCTAGAAGAAGATAATTAAAATAAACGTTTAAGGAGGTTTGAAGTATGTTCAAAACCATAATTTTCTTCACATTATTTTTTTTGACATGCATACTAGTGCAAGAAGAATCATACGGATTTATTGAAAGTTTTGAACCATCACAAACTCCAAATTTTAATTTTGATAAAACATCAGACATAATTTCGTTGGATATAACGAATGTAAATGATCAACCAAAAAGATATCTTGTGTTCGGTTATGATTCACTGAATAATGCATATCAAGACACAAAAAACATTGTATACGGAATTAATTCTAACAGTGGATTTTTTTCAGTTGGTATTTTAGATGAAAGTGAGGCACTTAATCTAAAATCAAAAGGATATTATGTTATCGAGGACTATATGTTGGATTTTCATTCGAAATATTTGTCAACAAATGCAGCAACAGACATATCACAAATTGGAAACATTGCTGAATCAGAAAAAGTTCACACACTTTATGATGTCACAGGAGACGGAGTGACAATTGCAGTAGTTGATACTGGTGTTGATTTTTCAAATCCAGATATCACTGATTCGTTGCTACGAAATCATTTGAATGAACCTGTCATGCTTGATGCGGATGGTCAGGGGATTATACTGACCAATTCAACATTTTATGCAAACAAAAGTGAATTTGGCTTGATAAAAAATTATACAAAATCACATACCATCCCCGAGGATGCCACTTCTACCGTATATTTGACAAATGAGGGCGTGTTTTTAGACATGATACAGAATGGAAATAATACAAAAATTTCTGTTTACAATTCCTTCTATCCATATGCTGGAATTGGAACCGTTCTAGCTGGTACAGTAGAGCATGATTTCAAAATTGGAAATACTGAACGCGTGTACATCAAATCCCAAAGTGGAATATATCATCTAGGGTATATCCTGAATGCACATATGGGCAAAGTTCAGGTTGTACCTGTTTTGGTGACTGACCCAAACGAAGCTGGCATCTATGATACCATCACACCAGACTTGTCAACTTCTTGGATGGACTTCTTCAGAGATGAACCTGGAGTCCGATCGGCAGATTATGATTTTGATTTTACCGATGAAACTTCAATATCAATTGGTGATGGAAATGAATTATTGATTTATGATTCAGACGGTGACGGTAAAAATGATTACTCGGCAGGAATTATTGGAGCAAGCGTTGTGGATGTGTATGGTCTTTTTTCAAAAAAGGCTGAAATTGATGATAATGTAGGTGCAGTTAATGGAACTTTGCTTCCACCAATGGATAAGGATGGTAGGTTTTTTGGTTTGATGACTGATTTTTTTGGACATGGGACAGCAAGCTCGTCAACTATTGCTTCCAAGGGAATTACAGAGTATGATATCTATAATGACACCAAGAAATATACAATAAAGGGGATTGCACCAGACGTTAAAATTCTTCCAGTCAAGGCATTATGGGCTGGAGATGTTGTCTATGCATGGATGTGGATTGCAGGGTTTGAAAATGAAGATAACAGTTGGGTTTACACTGGAGAGCCAAAGGCAAATATAATTTCTAATAGTTGGGGGATTTCGACATTTCCAAACTTGGGATATGGACCAGGATTTGATTTTTTGGCACATATTGTTAACATACTTGCTACACCAGAATCTCTTCACGAAAATTATCCCGGAATGACTATAGTTTCCAGTGCTGGAAATTCAGGGCATGGATATGGAACAATAGCTAGTCCAGGAATTTCATCATATGGTATATCTGTGGGTGCTGTGACAAGTAATGATTTTGTTGGATATAGTTCATTCAAGGAGCAACCAAGATTTGGCAATACAACTGCTCACTCTGATCACGTTGTAGATTTCTCAAGTAGGGGTCCAGGAATTCTGGGTGAACCAAAACCTGATTTGATGAGTATTGGCGCTTATAGTTTTGTGCCATCAGCTGTAACAATAACACCAGATACAGATGAAGAACAATTCTCACTTTTTGGTGGTACTAGTATGTCTGCACCGATTACCGCAGGAGCTACAGCGTTGGTTATTGAAAGCTTGAATGAAAGACAGATAGATTATGATCCATTTGCAATAAGGAACATACTAATGTCTACTACAGATGATCTACAAAATGATCCATTTACACAGGGTACCGGATTAGTAAACGCGTTAAGTGCGGTCAAGGTGGTAAATGGAGAAGGTGGGAAATTTTTTGTCCACAATAACGAATCATTTTCAAATATCAAAAAGGTGATTGATAGGCCAATTTCTTTATTTGATTTGGAAATTTTTGGACTGGAAAAGGCTAAAGTTTCAGATAATACATTTCCAATTACAAGTTGGTATGGTGGAACATTGCTTCCAGGAGAAAAAACCACGACTATTTACACATTAGAAAATCCAACAAACAAATCACTTGATATCAAGATTAACCCTGTCACACTAAAATTGATAGAGAAATTACAAATGGATGGCGTCACGAAAGTACACCTTCAGGATCCAATCTTAAACGATACGGGAGTATATAGACCAAATTACATAAAATTAAGTGACATTGGAAAAGACGAACCATCTGATCAAACTAGTATATACAAACAACCTAACCAAGATAGTATAATCAATCCTGACTCATCTCTTATGGTTTTGAACCTAAACTTTCCATTTAGTACATTCATGAATCAAACAGATTCCATCTATGCTGACGACCTAAAAATTTCTTCTTTATATGTTTATGATTGGAGAGATAAAAACAAAGACAATGAAATATCAAGCGATGAATTATCATTAGTAAATAGAGGGGGATCTTGGGGAACAGTTCAAGAAATTCGTGTGTCTAACCCAGTAGAAAAATTTGAAGACGAACCTGTCATTGGTGTATATCCAGTACCTGAGAGAATTTCATACTGGATAGGAAATACAAATCAAAATTCAACAGCAATGAATTATACACTCTCTGCAAGCTACTACAAAAATGATTTGTGGGAAGATGTAGTTGTTGATCATCAGGAAATTACAATACCACCAAACAATTCCACTAAAATATCTGCAACCATCTCACCACCCGCAGAGAAACATCCAGGTATATATCAAGGATTTTTAAATTTTGAAGGCGAGCATCATAATGTTCGTTCACCTGTTTCATATAATATACTAAAGGTGGTTGATCAAAAAGAAAAACAAATTGTGATAGATGGGTTAGAGGGTAACACATTGTATGGAAATGGTTACGTGAAGGGAGCTTTTGATATGTCAGGTAAGTATATGGCAGGTGATTGGAGGCAATATTCATTCGATATACAAGACCGTACAATAAATTCTGCGTCAATAAATCTTGGATGGGAAAACGATGACACTAATTTTTCTGCGTTTATGATTGATCCCCAGGGAAAAATCATACAAACAAATGTTCCATCAGGAGTTTTTGGACATTTTTGGAGTTGGCCAACTATTGATTGGCTTGGAGTGACACCTTTTAGTCAAGGTGGTGGATTCTTTCCTGTGAAAAATAAAGATAATACATCAACAGTAATGTTTGCTCCAATAAACCAAACGGGTACATACACATTATTACTTCATTCAACTCTGTTTAACGGTGAATCAATTACTGAACCTTTTTCATTGGCAGTAAAATTTGATACGATACTTGCTGATGACGATCCACCTGAAATAATATTTGATATGCCTGAATTTATTAATAATAATTTCAAAATTAGACCAGTAATTATTGAAGAAAATCTTAATTTTGTAAAATTTTACGTTGATGGAAATGAAGTAGAAAGTGAGACACCGGTATGTAATGAATGTAATATGAATTGGAAATTAAATGATGGTCCACACGAATTACGTATACATGCAAGCGACATACTTGAAAACGATGCTGATAAGACGTTCTCTTTCATTGTTGATAATACTCCACCCAAAATTACTCTAAACTTGCCAAAATACAATACAACAGTATCAAATTCATTAAAAATTGATTTTAAGATTGATGATAAAAATCTGAGTGAGACAGGAGCAATCCAAATTTTACTACCGCAAGGTGATTCGTATGAGGATATAACATCTCTTTCATACAATACAACGAATGTTTTTGCTGGTACGTATGATCTCAAGATAGTTGCTAAAGATCTTGCAGGCAATGAGGCAGTTGAAACAGTTCCATTTATCGTCGATCATTCATTTATCCAGAAATCTATGGAGAATGTAAAACCAGAGATTCAGGAACCAAATATGTTGATAATCGTGATCAGCATTGTGATAATCACAATTATTGTAGCTTTTGTTGCCATTAAAAAAGCCAGAAGTAAACATGATCAGGATAAAACCTTGAAACAAGATTTATAACCAATTTGTCGACATTTGAGCTTGAATGTCTGAGCAGGAAAAAGGACCTGGTGGAATGTCCAGGCGAGATTTTCTTAAGCTTTTGGGTGCTGCCGGAACATCCATGGCGTTTGCACCTTTTGTTCCATGGGGCAAATTTCTGCCTAATCCATCATCCTCAACCCTTTCAAGAGTGCCTGTAATATTACCAGATGGCACACAAGCAAATCTTAACACTTATCCAATTAACCATGCTGAGGTTATTACTTATCCAGAAACATCTGATGAAGTTCTGAATGAGGAAGCTTTTAGAAAATGGCAGTTTATTAGACTTCCAGAAAAATTTGGTGGTGGAAGAAAAAATGTTTCTGCATTTAGAGCATACAGTATGGTATGCCTTCATCTGTGGTGTCTATGGAAGTATTGGCCAGAGGAAGGACGTACGAGAGGGGAATGCCCATGCCATGGAAGCATGTATGATGTTAGAACTGGTACTTCCTATTTAGGACCTGCATCACTACAAGCACCTCCTTCTAATACACTTGCAAAACTTGATTTCGAGGCTGATTCAGATGGTTTTATGTTTATTTCCCCACCAATATGGGGCGTTAATAAAAATGGAGTGGTAGGTTATGGCCGTTTCGCTTGAAAGACGTAATAGTACAGCCAATTTCCTTTATTGGATTTGGAATGAGCTAGACAGAACAATTTTTACTGCAATAAAATTTTCATTTCCGTCACGATTCGTAAGCCCCTTTGGATTTTTGGGCATGCTTACATTCATCATGTTTGTTACTTTAGGTCTCACTGGAGCTCTACTGATGTTCTATTACGAACCAATCATGACTAGGTCATGGGATAGTGTGCAGTTCATCAACGATTCGGTGCCATTTGGATTTCATATCAGAAATCTTCACTATCATGGTTCAAATGCCATGGTTATGTTGGCTATTCTTCATATGTATTATCAGTACTTTAGTGGCAGATACAAAATAAGAAATGAAATTTTATGGGTAACAGGTGTGATACTTGGCACTGTAACAATACTTGAAGCGTTTACTGGATATGATGTAATCTTCAGTGAAAGAGCAGAACTTGCAATTAGTATTGCTGCATCACTTACAAACTCTATACCGGTTGCCGGTCCGATGATTCGTGAGCTTGCGTTCGGTGCGGGCTTTCATGATTTTGTGCTTCGGTTTTATGCACAGCATGTTTTCATCCTACCGCTTGTTATGCTTGGATTAATGGCTGTACATTTCCCAAGATTCTTGGTGTTTGATGTTCCAATGGTAATGGCAATATGTGGAGCTTTGTGTTTAGCTGGTGGCGTATTCCCTGTTGACTTGGGTTTCAAATTTGAACCAACTGTACCTCCAGGGATAACAGTTCCTGAATGGTATCTTACAGGATTGTATGCATTTTTGAGGACACAATATGATAAATTCCTAACAGGAGTTTTGTGGCCCGGTTTATTCATACTGGCTTTACTGGTAACCCCGTTCATAGACAGATATAAAAAATTCTCATGGAAGGATCGCCCGTGGATTACAGCTATGGGAATTACCGGAATAGCGCAGATATTGGTAACTACATACTGGGGATTTTACATTCCACCAGATACGACAATTCCACTTGTAGAGAGATTGGTAATTGATCCGATCAATCTCTATCTGGTTATGATATTATTAGTACCGCTAAGCTTTGGCTTTACATTGATGATGATTCATCTTGCAAAAGATGCAGAAAGAAAGGCTAAACTTGCCAAAGAGAGTGCACCACACAAAGTATCACCAATCAATCTATCCATAAAATGGACAAATTGGTTACTTGTAGCGTTGCTTGCATTTCAGGTTTTCCTGAATATAGCTGCCTATAACGCATTTCTATCTGGCATGAATAATGTTAATTTGTGGTTGACAGGGGTAATCCTCATCACTTTTGCAGGATTTTTCCATCTTTATAGATATGGTATGGCACAATCAAAACAAATACCAAAACCACCTTCAATTTCTTCTACTAAGGCTGTAGAAAGTACGCAAAAGTCATTACCACCCACTAACGAGTCGGAGGAATCAAGTTGAGTACAGTTTCTTCAGGTCATCAATATGGTGTAGGATTGCTAGCAGTGTTGGTTGCAGCATCAGTTGGAATTGGTTATTATCAAATGTATTATCTTCCCGAACAACTTGCAACGCCTGATGTTGATGAACATGTTTTGCATCCTGATAAATCTACACATATAGAAATGATTGTTGGTTCTGCTGATCCTGATCAGCAGGATAATTATGTACCAAAATTAGTTAACGTACAATTGACTATCGATAATCATGTAATATGGACTAATGTAGATGATGTTCCGCATACAGTTACACCTGATCATCGTTATACAGATGGATACAGTGGGGACTTTGGTTCTTCTGGTGTAGTCAAAGCAGGAGAAATATACGAATTTTTGTTTACAGAAGCACCACCAAACATTGCTGTAGAAATAAAATATCACTGTGATCCACATCCATGGATGACAGGGACACTTCTAATAGGACAGGCTAGATTCTAGACTGTTAATTTTGCAAATAACTGGTCACTTTCTACTTCTTTATGTTGTTCTATAATTGATGCACGAAACTTAACATCATGTGGATGCTCAGGTTCAAACTCGATCATGGCAGTAAACTCTGCTTTATTATCACTCATATGATCTTTGCTTATGAATAATCGTGACATATTTTGAGAAATTTGTTTTCCATTAAATGATTTGTAAACAATTAGATTGTTAGAACCTATGATCTGAGTATTAATTACCACACCATCATATTTTCCTCCATAATGTACTACAACAAATCCTTTGATCTCAGAATATGATTTTACATCATCACTATCTAATCGTAATTCTATATCTTTCATAATGATTGAATCATTTATGAGAATAAATAATTTTGTTAAAAAATAATGGGCCCAAAGGGCTTCGATCCCTTGACCATTGGATTAGAAGTCCAACACTCTATCCAAGCTGAGCTATGAGCCCAAGAATCAAAAATTTTTTACTCTATTAAGGGTTTTACAACCACTTTTTTCCATTCAAATCCCTTTCCATTTTGAAGAGAAATTGCTGTGCATAACCTGCATGACTCCCAAAATAATCTACAGCCTTTTGATGGATCATATCATATTTCCTTGGTGTAATAGTTTTTGTGTCAATATCAAATTCATCTGAATAATATTTTTCTAGAATTTTTAACATCCAGACATCTAGTGGAAATGCTTCTAATTTTTCAAGTGAATATAACATTATACAGTCAGCAACTTTATTCCCTATCCCAGGAATTTTTACAAGTGATTCTTTTGCTGTCTGATAATCAGTTTTTTTTAGAAAATTAAAATTAATTTTTTCTGATAGAACAGCGCGAGATGCATCTATTATGTATGATGATCTGTATCCTAATCCACACTGCTGTACTTCTTCTAATGTAGCACTTGCCAGAACGTGAGGTTTAGGAAATAAAAAAAAATCCCTATTTTTGAATCGTGCTTTAGTACCAAATCTTCTACATAATTTTTCTAAACACATTCTAATTTTTGCTATATTTGAATTCGCTGAGGCAATAAATGAAATGTAGCATTGAAATGGGTCTTGTCGTGTAATACGCAGCCCAGGAGAGTGTTTTATTGCTTTTTTCACAATTTTATCTTTTGATATACATTTCACAATTTTGCTGAAATCATCATCATCCCTCAAAAAATTTCTAGCTTTTTTTGATAATATTACAGTTTGAGAGGGTTTGCGGCTAATCTGAATTGTATTTTGACCATCAATTCCAAACCATACATTTTCCTGATTTTGCCATAAGAAAACTTGGCCACTGTTAATGGTATCATGGATGTTATATGGTAATTTCTTCACCTAGTTTAGGTGCATGAGAATCAAAACCAAATTTTTGCTGAATTTCTTCTGAGAATTTTGTGCAAGATTCACGGTCACCATGAACCGTTAAAATCTTTGGATTACCTTTAATATTTTTGAGCATTTCAAACAATGAATCTCTATCGGCATGACCAGAAAACTCGAACCGTTTTACAGTTGCTTTTACATTCATATCTTTTCCTTTCAATGATATCTTTCCTGTTTCTAATAATTTTTTTCCGGGTGTACCTTCTCCTTGGTATGAAACCATAGCAACTCCATTCTTATCACTTGAAGCAAGATTTTGCATATAGTATACAGCATTACCACCTACCAGCATACCAGCAGGAGAAATGACAACGCATGGTTCTGAAATAGCTCTTTTTCTATCACTATGATCTCTGATCAGAGTAGCACCATTAACTGCATCACTAAATATATTCACATTTTTCAAATATTCAGGATAACGAAACATAATATCATTTACTTTTAATGCCATTCCATCCATAATTACTGGATACTTGAAGTTTGCATTTTTTAACACACATGCAATTTCTTGTGATCTTTCAACAGAAAATGAGGGAATGAATAAAACTCCTTTTCTATCCATAACCTCGCTAGCAAATTCGAGTAAGCCTTTCTCAGATTCAGCTCGTGGCGTTTGTTGTGATTGCGAATAAGTGCTTTCAGTAATCAAAAGATCGATATCTCCTATATCAAGATCAGCTGGAGGCAACATACGGGAGCCCCTCAGATTGATATCTCCTGTATAAAACAGTCGTTTACCTTTTGCCTCAACAATAACTGTACTACCACCTATAACATGTCCAGAAGATCTTAACTCAAATTTTATATCACCAACATTTACTGGTTGTCTGTAACCAATCTCCTTAGAATTTCGAATCATATTATTGACATGGCGATAATCAAAGTCATGCTTGTTTTTTTCAATTTTGAGCATATCTTCAATAAGTAATACACTCAGATCAATAGTAGGTGGGGTAGAGTAGACATTAGTATTTCCTCCGTTAAACAAAGAGGGAATACATCCTGAATGATCTAGATGTGCGTGAGTGATAACTGCAGCGTCAATTTCTTTTGGTTTTACATGTAATGGATATGAAGGGGGGTCAGTACGCTTTCTGGCAAACATGACACCATAATCTAAAAGAAGATTTGTATTGTCAGAATTTACTAAAAATCCAGATCTACCAACTTCATTTGCAGCTCCTAAAACCTTAATCTTCACGGAAAATATCTTAAGCCACTACATTAAAAACTTCTTAGTGTAACCGATCAAATTACAAATAGGAAAATTACCATAAGCTTTAATTAGGCAAACCTAAGATCGATCTCTCATGGGAAGAAGTTATGATGAGTGGATAAAACAGCAAGATCAGGCTCTTGTAGCTAAGGTCAGAGCTGGTGACGAGTCACAAAAACCACTTCTTAATCAGATAAACTGGATTTGGGTTGCTAATTTGATGAATCAAAAAGCAGATCTAAACCCTTCATCTGCAGAATTACTTGACTGGGTAACCTCTGGTCAAATTGATGCAATGAGAAAATAAAGCGTGTAACCATCACGTATTTTTTTTGTTTTTTTTATTAGTTTCACCTAACGATCTATTCTATAACAGGGTTATAGATTTCAATCATGGTTTAAATAGCAAAGTGTGACTGGATGATCAGTGAAATAAATGCCAATAGCAATACTTCCAGACGTAGATGAACAGAGATGTATCGGATGTGCACTTTGTGTAGAAATCTGTACATCTCTTGGACCTGACGTACTCCGTGTAAAACCTGTTGATGGTTGGAAGAGAGGAAAAGCATTTGTATTTTATCCTGAGAGATGTATCTCTGATGGAGCATGCATTGGAGTGTGCCCTACAAAGTCAATCTTTTGGATGAGACCAATGAACTATACTGCAGGACAACCTGTACCTCTTCACAAAAACGGTGTATTCGTAAAAGGTTGGGCAGAAGACGCAGCACTATAATCTGTATCTTCCCACTAAACTTTTTTTTATTATTTTTTTAAGAATTTCCTTTTGATATTTTTTGGTAACATTTTCACAAAATATTTTATGAATGGATCTTTTTTTGATATGTATAAAACATCAAAGTTATTTCTGGAGAAGAAAGTATTCCATATTTGAGTAAACATTGGAAAATCTTCTGGCATAAAATCACTTCTTGGCATTTCATAATGTGATGCTGGATAGATATCTGATAATTCTAATGGTATTATACCAATAAATGGATTATAATAACAAAATTGAACTGATTCATCATCTTTGAATTTTTTCTTCATACTCATATATTCATTTGAAAGATATGCAGGTTTAGTACTAGTATTTTTTGTTATAACTATACTTTTTTTCCTTGTTTTGAATTTTTTGACAATATTCTGATAAGCAAGAATTTCTGGCCTATATTGATCTTCTTTTGAAAACACAAAGATTGCTTTTTTCTTAAATTTTGGAGTAGTGCTGAGAAAAAAATCAGAATTCTTTATGAAAACATCAATTGCTTCAAATAGTTTTGGATGAGCACGCATCTTCATCATAACATACTCCCAAAGCCTTCCCTGCATGATTGATTCTTTGACTCTATCCACTTCAGATTTAATGGCGAATAGGTTATGAAGTGCAATTTTGTTTATTTTATCTTCAGATTTCAATGCCAGAAGTTCTTTCGGCTTAAATTTTGTGCATACTTCACATAGGCATGAAAAATGCTTTATGTCAGCCAAATGAGTCGTTTTATCTTCTTCTATGTATCGGTCATGCTTGGCGTATAGTATGTATGATGCAGAATCAAAAGTATCACATCCAAGCGCTACAGCCAAAGGAATTGTCAAAGGATGACCAGCTCCAAAAAGATGTAATGGTATATTATTAGGAATTTGTTTTTTAGCTGTTATTATCATTGACGCTAGAAGTTTATACTCATATGATTCCATGAATTCCACAGGGCTGCCAAGGGCTAACATAGGAAATCCATAGTCAATTAGATGTTTTGTTGAACTCTTTACCAGTTCTTGATGTTCACCTCCTTGTATTGGACCCAACCAAATTTGTCCATTATCTTTTCTACTCTCTAGTGTTTTTTTAGAATCCTTCAGAGTTTGATTAACATATGATTTTGCTATCTTTTTACTTAGACCGTAACCTGTTGGTTTGTCAAGAGGTATAGCAAAGTCTGTCATTATCTTCCTTTCAAAGTCAGCCATATCAGGAGGTGCAATGTCAACATCACCATATTCTAATACTTGATATCCACCAGAATCCGTCATTATAGCGCCATCAAAACCTATCACATCATGAATTCCTCTTTTGATTGCTTCTTCGCCATATCTTTTCATTGTTATGTATGCATTAGTGATCACAAGATCAAAACCCATCTCACGAATTTTTTTAGTTGGTATTGTTTGCTTTACAGGATGAATAACTGGAACATAAGCAGGAGTTTCAATTTTTCCATGATTGGAATGTAAAATACCGATTCTACCTGCCAAATCACTATATTTTATTTCAAACATTTGTTAGCATACCTTTTGTACATTATTAAATTATTATTCTATGATATCTAGCAACTCCTGAATTGCTGCATTTTTATCAACAAGATGAAACCAATCTACTATATCCCCTTTATTCTTTCCGTGAACTATTTTATCAATAATACTAGTAACTTGTTCAGGAGTTTTATTTGTTGTATCAATTTGAAATGTTTTTTCTTCGCCAAAAGATGTAATAGAATCATTAAATGTAACTCCTATAAACTCAGCCGCAGTATTTGATCTGATTTTTTCTTTAGAGTATCCTCTATCTTTAAACACTTTAATCAAATCCAATGGATTTTTCCTTAATACTATAGCCACATCAACGTCAGATTCATCCAGAATATATGGTGCCAAATGTCCAACAATTAAGGAATTTTTGGAAACCTTCTGTTTCATCTTTATTTTTAATTCTGCAACATAAACCTCCAAAGTTTCTTTTGCTTTTTCGGTTAATCCAAGTTCTATTGCTAGATTGTTAATATCTATAATTTCATACATTGCATTTTGTTTCATTATTTCAGATGCAGTTGTATGTTTACCCACACCTGGATTCCCCGTTAAAACTAACATACACATATTCAAAACTAACCGAATTAAAAATCTCTGTAATACTAATATGTATAAAACCATCATTCTATGTCATGCAAATTGGTCTGCTTGGAAAAGCTAACGTTGGGAAATCAACATTTTTCTCTGCTGCAACAGAAACTCCGGTTCAGATTGGAAATTTTCCCTTCACAACAATTAAGCCAAATATTGGCGTTGCATATGTGAACACTACTTGTGCTTGCAAACATTTTAGAATCGAGCATAATAATCCATTATGTATCTCTGGAATTCGATTTGTACCAATCAAACTTATTGATGTTGCAGGTCTTGTACCAGGAGCACATGAAGGCAAGGGACTAGGAAATCAATTTCTAGATGATGCTAGACAAGCAGAAGCACTAATTCATGTTGTAGATATTTCTGGTTCTACTGATATACAGGGACAGCAGATAAGCGTGGGAACACATGATCCCAATGAAGATATTAAATTTGTTGAAGAGGAGTTCGATTTATGGTTTAAACAAATACTTGAACGTGAATGGCAGAAACTTTCAAGTGAGATAGATAAAAAATCAACCAAACCAGTTGATGCTATCACAGAGCGTTTTAGTGGACTTGGTGTTAAAACTCATCACGTTCATCATGTTTTACAAAATTTGAACCTGTTAAACAAAAAGCCAAAAGAATGGGATAGTTCTGATCTTGTCAAGTTTGCGCAGATGTTAAGAAAAAATACTAAACCCATGTTAATTGCTGCGAACAAGGCTGATTTGTGTGAAGATTTGGGAATATCAGATGAAATCCACAAAAATAGAGATATTGTAAACTGTAGTGCAGAAACCGAATTAGTCTTAAAAAAAGCTGCTAAAGCAAACATGATTGATTACATACCAGGAAATGAAAAGTTTGTTCTAAACAAAAATATGAATATGTCTTCAGCACAAAAAGAAGCATTGAAACTTGTGGAAAATGTTTTGTCAAAGTTAAATTCCACTGGAATACAAACTGCCCTGAATTATACAGTATTTAGAACACTGAAAATGATCGTAGTTTTTCCCGTAGAGGACGAAACGAAATTATCTAACAAAGATGGAGAAGTTCTTCCTGATGCCAAACTGTTACCTGATAATGCTACTGCAAAAAATCTTGCAGAAGTAATACACCAAGACATTGCAAAAGGATTTTTGTTTGCTGTAGATGTTAAAACAAAACAGAGAATTGGTGCTGATCACCAATTAAAACATGGCGATGTAATTAAAATTGTTTCAAGCTTGAGTAGAGGATAAAATGATCTGTCTTGGAATTGAAAGTACAGCCCATACTTTCTCGTGCGCAATATTAGATACAAAGGGAAAACGAAGTAAAATTCTTTCTGATATACGTGACATTTACCTTCCTCCTGAGGGTGAGGGAATTCATCCAAGAGAGGCTTCTAGACATCATGTTGAAAAAAGTAGTAATACATTACGTGAAGCTATGAAGAAAGCAAAGATATCTGTAAAAGATATTGATATAATTTCATATGCCGCTGGTCCAGGTCTTGGTCCATGTTTGCGCGTAGGCGCAGTAGTAGCTAGAACACTTTCATCTTTCTATAAAATTCCAATCTATCCAGTGAATCATGCTATTGGACATATTGAATTAGGAAAAATGTTAACTGGTGCAAAAAATCCTCTTGTTTTGCTGGTTTCAGGCGGACATACAATGTTACTAGCCTTTTTGGCAGGAAGATGGAGAGTTTTTGGTGAAACATTAGATATTACTCTAGGACAACTACTTGATCAGTTTGGCAGATCTCTTGGATTTCCATCACCATGTGGACAAAAACTTGAGAAGCTTGCACAAAAAGGAACAAACTACATCCCTCTTCCTTATTCAGTGCGAGGAAATGACGTATCATTTTCTGGGCTACTTTCTGCAACAAAATCGGTAGTTGATAAAAGCACGGAAGACATATGTTTCTCACTTCAAGAGACTGCATTTGCGATGATTTGTGAGGCTACAGAACGTGCTCTATCTTTTACCAAAAAAAATGAACTAATGATTGTTGGCGGTGTAGCGGCAAACAAAAGACTATCAACTATGCTTCAAAGCATATCCAAAAGACAAAATTGCAAATTTTTTGCAGTTCCACAAAAATTTGCTGGTGACTGTGGATCCCAAATTGCTTGCCTGGGATTACTTGAGGCATCTGTCAAAAAAGGAACTGATTTGGAAAATACTTTTGTGAAGCAGTCATGGAGACTTGACACGGTAGATATTTCCTACTGATTATGATAAATGATTTTTTATAAAATCAATTGAAGAAACAGGTGATGGATCAGTTCCATTCAAAATAGAGTGGTATATTGTTGTAAAATCTAATAAATAAATGAGGTTGATTATTTTGGAAACGATATTTCCTTGAACTGAAACTATTTCTTTATACTCAATCCCATTTTTTTCAAAAAATGATTTTAGAATTTTCCACCGTTCTACAGTTTTGACAAAATCATCTTGTCCTCTAATCAAAACAGGCTGAACATTTGTCTTTTTTTCCCAAGCAACTATACCATTATGACAAGCTTCAATCACATCCTCAGCCATTGCATGTGATTTGGCATTTTCCTGAAATGAGTTTTTAAAACGAATGGCAGCAGCCTCAAGGCCCCATGGATAGTATATTACTGGTATACCAATAATCCATTCAGCAAGAGAAATAGCGGGGTTTGTATCTGAAAGATTTTCTGATGAAATTTTGGCATGTTGATTTTTTAGATGTGAGATTGATTCCAATACATCATTTTTTTCAATCGGTAAAATGGGCTTTAGAGTGTTAAGCATCGAATACAAGAAAGCAGGAAATGAAGAACGTGGTGAATGTATTTGTTCAATCTTCCGACACTCAATTTTATTTTTTATACAATATTCTTCCATTTTGTTACCAGAAGTGAATCCAATCACTTTACAATTTTGTTTAGTCGCAGAATTTAATACAGAAAGAGTTTCGGTGGTATTCCCAGACACAGTAGTTGTCACAACAAGTGTATCTGAATTTACAGTTTTTGGCAAATGATATCCTTTTACTACAGATACATGAATATTGGATTTTGATAATATTGCAGAAAATATATCGCTCAATGATCCAGATCCTCCCATACCAGCAAAAACAACATGATCTATCTTATCACATTCAATTGGCTCAGAATCCATATTGAAGTTTGATTCTGCTATCTCCGGCCATTTATCATAAACTTTACACATCCCCAAAGAATCTATCTTATCCAATCTTGAACGATCAATCAATCTACTTTACGATTTCTTATGACAATAAAATGCTTAACTAATTATTCATACTAGGCTGGGCAAGTATTATAACCTCTTTTAGGATTTTCTGAAGGTATATGACACTAAGAACAATAGAATGGAAAAATAATGAAGTAATAATGATAGATCAAACTAAACTGCCAAATGAATTAGTTTATGTAAAATTTACTGATTATAATGATGTAGCTGAAGCAATTAGAACACTAGTTGTCCGTGGTGCTCCTGCTATTGGTGTGTCGGGGGCATTTGGAATGGCATTGGCGGGATTACAAAGTAAGGCGGAAACTAAAGAAGAGTTGTTATCTGATTTAGAAAAAGCACAAAAAATTCTCTTTATGACAAGACCTACTGCTGTCAATTTAGTTTGGGGCTTGGAGCAAATAATGAAAGTTGCAAAACAAAATGATTCTGTAGATGAAATCAAAGAATCCATAATTGATAAGGCAAAACAAATGGCTGATGATGATATTAAAATTAACCGAGAGATGGGAAAACATGGTTCCCAATTATTCGAAAATAATGATTCGGTAATGACGCATTGTAATGCTGGTGCGTTAGCTACTGTGGGATATGGCACAGCTTTAGGTGTTATTAGAGCTACAAAAGAAAGTGGAAAAAATATCAAAGTAATTGCAACAGAAACTAGACCGGTACAACAAGGATCAAGACTAACTGCTTTCGAGTTAAAACATGATGGGATTGATGTTGCCATTATTCCAGATACAGCAGTAGGTTATACTATGGCAAATAATCTTGTAAACAGAGTTGTAGTTGGGGCAGATCGAATATTGCGAACTGGTCATGTGTATAACAAAATTGGAACATATCAGGTAGCTACAATGGCAAAACAACATAATATTCCATTTTATGTTGCAGCACCACTCTCAACATTTGATTTGAAAAGCAATCCTGAGGACGTTATTATTGAACAAAGAAACGCAAGTGAAGTTACAGGTATTGGAGATAAAAAAACTGCACCTGACGATATAAGCGTGATTAACCCAGCTTTTGATCTCACCACACCTGATTTGATTTCTGGGATTATTACAGAAAAAGGTGTGATAAAACCTCCATATGAGGAATCTATAACAAAATTATTCGGAGCTAATTAATAGAAAGTTTTTATTTATTCTATTATATCAAATAAAAAATGGACAACATCACAATAGACCAAGTTAGATCATCTTTAAAACAATGCATGGATCCTGAAGTTCCTCTATCAATTGTTGATATGGGCTTAGTTTACGGCATTGATATTTCTGATAATAATGACGTGAATATCAAAATGACCATGACAACCAAAGGCTGTCCGCTTCATGACACAATGGTTGATGATGTTAAAAGATACACAAAAAAAGTTCCAGGAGTAAATAATGTAAATGTCGATATAGTATGGGAACCTCCTTGGTCGATGGATAAAATGTCTGATGAAGCAAAGGCATTAATGAAAAATATGGGAGCAAAAGCAACACCAGCACCAATTAATTATGAAACTGCTTTACCACAAGGTGTAGGTTCACTAGTTAAACAGGAGGACGGTTCTCTGGTTCTGGCAAATGAACATGAACAAGCATTTATGGTTAACCAAGCAATTATTGATTTTTGGCGCTCATGTAATGGTAAACGAAAGGTTACGGAATTGGTAGAAATTTTTGCACAAACTACTGGTCTTCAACGTACGCAAGTAGAGAAAGAAGTAATGCAATTAATCCAACAGCTACATGGTGGTGGTTTACTTACAATCCCAAATCAAGAGTCTGGACCAAATGTTGATTTTAAGATTAGTTAAATTTCTTTAATTTCTGTTATACTAGCTAAAACAGAATCCATTTTAATTATTGCACGTTTGTCTTGCCAACCTAAAGCAACATACCAATCTCCTGCATCATCATCGTATTTTGTCTCCAAGATCTCAATTTTTCTAGATTCTGTTTTGTATTTTTTCAAAATACCAGACATTGCTAATGATATGGCATCTTTTTCTGTCTTCAATCGTCTATCCATCAAGCCAATTCCTGGACTCATAGAATATTTTGCAAATTATCTCTAATATACTTGATTATTAAAAAAAGGGCCCGAAGGGATTCGAACCCTTGACCTGGTGGTCCGAAGCCACCCGCACTATCCAGGCTATGCAACGGGTCCAAACAAGTAAGAATTAAACTAGTCTAAATATCTGTCTGAGTAATGAAAGTGTCAAAAAAAGTGGCGGGTGTTGAATATGCTATACGGGATATTGTTTCTGCCGCTAGAGAAATTGAAAAACAAGGAAAAATTGTAGACTATCTGAATATTGGTGATCCTGTACAATTTGGTTTTCAACCACCAGAAAATGTAAAACGTGCATTAATTAATGCAGTTAATGATGGAAATAATTTTTACACACAATCTGAGGGTCTTCCAGAATTATTGGATGCTATAGCAAAAAAAGAAAATTCTAAGGGATTATCAGTTAGTTCTGAACATGTACTTGTAACTAACGGTGTGTCAGAAGGATTAGACATGATCATCTCATCAATTGTTGAAGATGGGGATGAAGTTTTGTTACCTGGTCCATACTATCCACCATATGCATCATACGTAAGATTACATGGTGGAAAACCAATTGAATTTGAAGTTGACTTGGAAACATCTCAACCTAACATTGATGATCTCAAATCAAAAATCTCTTCAAAGACAGTTGCAATATGTTTGATCACTCCAAACAACCCAACTGGTTCAATATTTAATGAAAAATCATTAAAAGAAATTGTTGATGTAGCAAATGAACATGATCTGTACATTATTTGTGATGAAATATATGATAAAATAGTATTTGATGAAAAATTTACAGGTATTGGAAAAGTTTCTGGCGATGCACCGGTCATTCTTCTAAACGGATTTTCTAAAGTACATCTGATGTCTGGATGGAGAATTGGTTACATTGTTTTTAACGATTCACCAAAATTAGATTCAATCAGAGAAAATCTACCTAAACTAGCTAGAGTAAGAATTTCAACTAATCTTCCTGTGCAATATGCAGCGTTAGAATCATTACGTGGACCACAAGACTATATTACAAATTTTGTGACAGAACTAAAAAAACGCCGAGATTATGTTATCAGCAGATTAAATTCTATGAATAATATATCATGCTCAAATCCGAAGGGTGCATTTTATGCATTTCCTAAAATAGAAAATAATAGATTTGAATCTGATAAAGAATTTGTTTTGGAATTATTAAAACAGAAAAATGTTTTAACAGTTCATGGTTCTGGCTTTGGCACCAAGTATGGAAATGGGCATTTTAGAATTGTCTACTTACCTAATATGGGAATTTTAGAATCTTCCATGAATAAAATAGAAGATTTTGTTCGTTAATACTTCCAAAATGAGTATTTTTTTGGCATAATCTCAATAATACAATCAGTATCATCTAAGAGTTCTTTTGCAGATTTATTGTTTAACGTTTTAAAATAACGTAAGAGTATTCTTTTTTCCAGCTTGGTTATAGTGGTTTTTTCTTTAATTAGTTTAGCATTTCCTTGACACATAACACCAAGAATATTTGGAGCATTCACTCCTACATCAACACAGAAACTCACTTTTTTATTACATTTCACATTTTTTGCTTTTTCAGTTTTTGTATTTGTACCAACATAGATCTTTTTTTTAGTGTATAAATACCAGACTGGAACCACATGTGGCATACCATTTTTGCTAATAGTAGCTAAATGCAAAATTTTCTGTTTTCTCAAAAATTTATCGTATTCCGGCATTTGATTTTTTGAACCCCCATATGATCATAAATATTCCAAAACTAATAGCGCCCAATGAAACTTTTTGAGGATTAATTTCGGAGTTAAAAAAGAATTGTATAACAAAATCAGGACCCCAAATTATTAAATCCCTTACCAATGTAACTGCAGCAACAACCATAAACATTATTCCCATAGCTGTGAACCAATTTCTTCCACGTCGAGGATATTCTTCACTCATTTTTTTGTCTTAGTCGTATTAAATAATTTTAATTCCAGGGTTTTTCATTTTATTTCTAATCATTGCATTAAGTAATAACGGAGTACACATTTCTACTAGATATGATAATTTTCCTCCACCCAAATAAATTGGACGTAAACCTTCAATCTCATTAATTAAATCATTAACAACTTTAACTGAATTCATATCATCACCTACTACAAAAATATCATAGTCTAACGATAAAGTTGGGTTAACCAGTTTTTTTTCTGAGATGACATGAAATGCAGAAACCAGTTTTGTTTTATCATTCATATATTTCTCAACTGCTTGATGTGAAAACAGTTTGTTCTCTTTAATTGAGATGCATTCAAATCCAACATCAGTTTTTGTCATTGGAACAATTGGTGAGATCACAACACATTCGTTACTAATTTCAGGTAATAATTGTGAACAAATTGAATCAATATTTGGATACGGAATTGCTAAAATCAAAACTTGGGATTCTTTTGCAACTGAAATATTATCTTTACCTAAGATTTTTCCATCAACATTTCCATAGGTATCTTTTGCCAAGTCAGAATATTCATTTGCGGCAGATATTGCTCGTTCAGCATCACGTGAACCAATTATTATCTCATGTTTTTTACACCATCTCAAGGCAAATCCTTTACCCATACCTCCAGTACCACCAATAATTCCAATTTTCATGAATTCAATCTAACAATCTTATTATTATCTCTATTTGAAATTTGAATCAAGCCAAAATGATAATATTCCTAAGACACGGTCAAGCAGAAAATAACACAAAACGTATACTTGCTGGACGTACTGAGGGTGTACCTTTAACTAAAATTGGAATAGAACAGGCTGAACAAATCGGGAAATATCTAAAACCTATTGGCATTTCTGCTATATATTCAAGTCCAATTGAGCGTGCAAATAATACCGCAAAAATTGTTGCAGAGAGTAACTCAATTGACTACAAATTGGATGAAAGACTTACTGAGTTAGACATGGGAAAATTTACACGTATGCCTTATGACGAAATTTTTGCAAAACACGGTAATGTTTTTTTAAAATTTTATAGTGATGATCCTATCATATCAGAACATAATGTAGAAACATTTCCTCACGTACAGAAACGTGTAATGGACATGCTAGATTACACTATTAAAAAACATGATCAAGAAAATGTGATACTTGTTACTCATATGGATCCAATCAAATCAGTTATTGCCAAAGTGATAGACCTAAAACCATTATCTTTGTTTGAATTAATAATTGCAAATTGTTCCCTGACAATCATAAAACATCATGATGAGAAATTATCGCTTTCAGCAATTAATACAATGGATGCCGATCGATTTAGCCAAGATTGGTGATTGGAAATCTTACATAACTTTAAATAGAATTTATAGTCCACGTCCAAATAACCGACTATGAGAACAATATGGGCACCAATCATCCTAATTGTATTATTTGCTACTCCAATGATTCAACTAGTATTTGCATCTGAAACTCCTGGGGAATATGTTAATAGGGCACAAGAAATCTGGAACCTCTTTTTCCGTATGATGACGATAGCCTTTGTTGTAGGTGGAGTAATTGCTGGAACTATTGTATGGCAAGTTTGGAGATTTAGGGAATCAAATCCCAAAGCAAAACCTACTCCATATGAAGATAAGGGTGACTTGTAAAAATGGGACATTCTAATTGGCCTGAATGGATATATGTTGCGGTTGTAATTGCGCTTTTGGTTTATGTTGGTGCTGAAGCGTGGAATATTGAAAATCTTATTGATCATGCACCAGAAGATGCTGAAATTATCAAAGTCACTGCACAGCAATGGTTCTGGAGTTTTGAACATGCAGATGGTACAAAAGAAATAGGCGAACTTCATTTGAAAAAGGACCATGCATACAAATTTGAAATTCACAGTAAAGATGTTAACCATAATTTCAACATACCAGAATTTCTTGTTCTAATGGATGCAGTTCCTGGAAGGATCAACACTGTTTGGTTTTCTCCTAACGAGTCAGGCGAGTTTGATATACAGTGTAGGGAATATTGCGGTCTGATTCATTATAACATGCGTGCTAAACTATTTGTGGAGGGATCATAATGACGCCACATTTAATTCTGTATGATAAACTAAATCAAAACATGGAGGATAGAAATTGGTACTAACATTAGCAAAACCACGTCCAATATGGCAAATAATGTTCTCAACTCATCATACAGATGTTGGATTAATGTATCTAATTTTCTCAATTATGGCGCTGTTTATAGGAGGCGCAATGGCTATTGCTATTCGTGTAGAGTTGTTTGCACCTGGTGCACAGATTATTGCAGATGCAATGACTTTCAACAGATTATTCACATCCCATGGAACTACCATGATCTTCTTGTTCTTACTCCCATCTGCATCAGCTGTTGGTAATTATCTTGTACCAATTATGGTGAGATACAAAGACATGGCGTATCCAAAATTGAATGCTATTGCATTCTGGATGATTCCACCAGCAGCCGTACTTGTCTGGCTTGGAATGGCAGACTTTGGTTGGTATGCAAACCCACCCTATTCAGTAATCAGTTCTCCTGCACCGGCAGCTGAAATGTGGATTTTCGGATTAAAACTATTAGGAGTTTCATCAATCTTAGGAAGTATCAACTTTGTTGTTACAATTTTAAAATGTAAACATCCCGATATGTCAATTGGCAAGGTTCCACTTTTGGCATGGTCATTTTTAGCAGCATCAACAATTGCAATTATGGCTCTTCCAACATTTGCAGCGGGACTTCTCATGTTGTTAACAGATAGATTGGGAGCCACTGGATTCTTTAATCCACTTGTAGGAGGTGACCCAATCGCATACCAGCATTTATTCTGGTTTACTTTCCATCCTGAGGTTTACGTGCTTGTTATTCCTGCAATTGGAATGATGTATGAGATTGTACCTAGATTTTCACGTAGACCCATATTCAGCCACTCCTCCGGTGTCTTTGCTTTTGTACTTTTATCAATAGTTGCATTTGCATCTTGGGCTCATCATATGTTTGCCACAGGAATGTCATTTACCGAAAAAACTGTATTTATGGTTGGTACATTGGCAGCTGTTCCCGCTTCAGCTATGCACGTTTTCAACTTCCTGGCTACCATGTGGAACGGCAGAATCAAGTTTGCTACACCAATGATGTGGGCTATAGGCGGAATTGCATTATTCTTCTCTGCAGGTGCAGGAGGAGTAGTTAATACTGCTATGCCATTAGACTTTATCACACATGACTCGTACTGGGTTGTAGGTCACTTCCATCTCTTCGTGTTTGGAACAATTGCATTTGGAACAATTGGATTCTTCTATTATCTATTCCCATATGTAACACGCAGAATGTATAACGAAAAACTTGGCGTGGTCCACTTTATCTTATCAATGGTTGGAGCATCATTAACATTCTTTACACAACACTTGTTGGGTCTTTACGGCATGCCACGAAGAGTATTTGATTATCCGGAAATCCCTGAATGGATTGCAATGAACCAAATTATCAGTATTGGAGCCATGATTATTCTTGTAGGTATGGGCATATTTTTGGTTAATTTGATTTACAGTTCAGCAAGAGGAAAACCTGCAAATATGAATGATCCATTTGGTCTAGGTGGAAAATATTACTATCCATACTCACAACTTAACCCACATCATGACAAGGCTGGATATTAGGTGATAAAGATGAGTGAAAACGACGAAACAATTTACAGGACTTCAGCCGGACGAACGGGAAAGATGATGGCTATATGTGCCGGTTTAGTTATTGTTGGCGGAATAATCTTCTTTGCCCTAGGTGACTACTGGATTTCAGAGCTTTCACCTGCTGGCGAGGCATTTTATGGCATAACTGGTGAGGATGCAGCACCTGTTGTGGCACAAACTGGCGAAGACATACCTATAACATTAAAATTCATTGAATCATCTGACTTTAGGACATTGGTTTTTAACGCATTGCCAGGTGAACCAGACAATAATCCAACGATTAATGCCAAAGTAGGTGATAGAATAATCTTTGATGTTATCAATGCTGGAAAATCATTCCATGCATTTGGTGTTACATTGGATGAGGAAGGATTTGGTGGAATATTAGCAGGAACTGATGTTGCAACTGCAAATGCTCCATTAAAACCTGGAGAAAGTGGATTTTCTGAATTTATCCCTGGTGAACCGGGAACATATTATTACATATGTACTGTACCTGGTCACAGAGACATGGGTATGGTTGGAACAATCATAGTAGAGTAGTTTGGCTTTACAATACTTAGCATTAGCATCTTTGGTAGTTCTTTATTCATTGATGTTTATAGGAGGATACATATCTGCAGCAGGCTTAGGTTTGACCTGTCCTGAATGGCCTATGTGTCCAAATGGGCTTTTACCTGACGATGAATATTTCATTGAATGGGGACATAGATTAATTGCAGCAACAACTGGAGTATTGATTGTAGCAACTGCGGTTGGCTCATGGATCACCAAAAACTCTCATTGGAGAATTCGTACCACTAGCGCATTAGCTGGCATATTTGTTGTAACTCAAATCACTTTAGGAGCATTAGTAATTGATATGAAACTACATGCCCTATTGGTTTCAATTCATTTAGGAATTGGAATATTACTTTTTGCTATGGTTCTTTTAACCACTTTGTTTGCATTTAGATTAAATTCAAAATCTATTCGTACTATCGTCTAAGTTTAGATCTAATCTTTGAAGCATAAATGTAGACAAAGATCACTCCAGCGATGATTCCGCCGCAAGTTATTGCACCTATGAAAATATATCCAAATGGATTCTGCGCGCTTATGTTAAATACATAAGTTAACACTCCTCCATCTACTGCCACATCATACAAATCCACTTTGAAAATATGATTTCCAGATTCTTCAAAAACATAATCCATTTCGAGATGCCCATCTTCATAAACTGCAGGTTGTATAGCATCAATTTGGTTTTCATGATAAAAAATTCTAATTCCTAACAAAAAATTCTCTAATTCTTCAAAATCTGCATCAACTACTCTAAGAAGAACTTGTATTTTTTCTCCAACTGCAGGTATTTCAGGCAAAGTTGAAATTTGAACGCGATGGTCTCCTATCCATTCTTCTGATGAGTTAAAGAGTGGATGAGCTTGAGCCTCGAACAAACCGATCGCCGGAAAAATAAGTAATAATATAATAAAGATCGTAGCACATTTCATTTTCATTATTTTATCTCCTTACTAATATAATGTAAGATAACCATTCTAGTAATTGGCAAAATCTTTATATCCTGACCAAAAAGAGTGAACAACGTTGACCCTAGTTAGCAAATCAATAGACATCAAGGCACCAGTTGAAACAGTATTCACATATTTTGCACGACCTGAACATGTTTCTGATCAATTGAAAGATCAGGAGCGTGTTGGAATGACGGTTATTCCTATGGATATCAAAGAAGGAATGGGTGTAGGAACTACCTTTAGAATCATAGGTGACTTTGACGGAAAACGTCTAACTTGGGATTGTGAGACTACAGAATTTGACAGAAATGAGAAGATATCTGCAAAAATGATTAAAGGAAAATTCAAGAGATGGGAAATAACTAACGAGTTCAAAGCACTAGAAGAAAATCTTACACGTGTAACAATGACAGTTGATTACGAAATGCCATTAGGTCCTTTAGGTGGTATTATTGACAAGCTCAAATTTGCTAAAAGCGCAGAAAAAGGAATGGAAAATGCTCTTTATAACGTGAGAGGCTTATTGGAAGGAAATGGCTCCATACCAGTGTATATCACTCTCGACGCATATCAAAAACTCCTTGCAGAAAAGAAAAAAATGAATAATATACCTGTTTCTGCTGCACTTACCACAATTCTTGAAAAATATAGTCAAATTCCAGAAGAAATTAAAAACTAAGACTTAACCCAAGTTTAAATAAAGACAGTATTGTTTTCTTTTTTTATGGGTCTATAGCGCAGCCAGGTAGCGCACCGGACTCTTAATCCGGCTGTCATGGGTTCGAATCCCATTAGACCCGTTTTCCTGTAGAGTCACTTTTTGGATTCATAAAACATGTCGGATTTCAGAAACTCAGTTTTTAGAAATTTTCCTGATGCAATTTTGGTATAATTCATCCAGATTCTTTTTCTAACTTTCATTATTAGAATGTCCGTAAGATTTATTCAAATATAAGAAAATAATTTCCGTCTACAATACAATTCACTTTGACAGACATTATAGATGTAGACGGAAATGTTGAAAACTTCTGCCATGGTAAAATGATTATTATTTTATTTAAATTTGGTATTCTATTATCAAATTTGGTTTTGAAATTTCCCAATCACATCAAATTTTTTATTACGCTAATCTTCTAGTCTATTTATTTTAAATAAAACTGATTCTTAAACATGAAAAAACTCTCATCTGTTTTTATGTAAAAACTGTATATTATATCCATGAATAAAATAAATATGAAAAAAATCCTAGTGCCACTTGATGGATCAAACAATTCTTTCCGTGGTTTAGACCACGCAATTAGTTTGGCAAAACTATCTGGTGCAAGTATAGTTGGGGCCCATGTATCCTACGTACCTGGAAATCTTGCCAATCCACGACAGGGATTCATAAATCAGGCATTGCTAAAAGATGCAAAACGTTACCTAAACACAGCAAAAAAACGATGTGCTGATAACAATGTTACATTCACAAGCAAAATCCTAGCTGGTACTCCAAGCCATGGTATTGTTAAGTTTGGACAAGAAGTAAGAAACGGGATAAACATGATTATCATGGGAACACGTGGATTATCTTCAGCAAAAGAGTCATTTTTGGGCAGTGTTTCTAACCACGTTGTCCACAAATCCAAAATTCCAGTACTTCTGGTAAAGTAGTTTAGAAATCATGAAACGCCTGGATATTGTTGTAAGGCTTGACAAGGTGAATAGTGTAACCAAAGCAATCAGCAAAGTTGGTGTGGGTGGAATGACTGTCATCCATGCACGTGGCCAGGGAACGGCTGATCCTCCACTTATAGGTCAATTCTACTCGAGAGAGGTTATTGTCGTGATTGCGGATGATTCTAAAGTGGATAAGCTGAAATCTGCCATAACAAACGCTGCATGTACTAAACTGAAAGGAGACGGGAAGATATTTGTCTCAGATGTTGTGAATGCTTTTGATATTTGCTCAGGTGTTACTGGTTTGGATGCTATATAATTTAAAGAAGAAAAAAATCTTCGTAGTTTGAAACTTGCACTAGCGAACTATTTCGCAGTTTTGATAATTTCCATATATTATTTTCAAAAATGAGAAAGGACTTGGCTGAATATATGTTAAATAATGGATAATATATCATGCCAAAAATAAATTCAGAAGTAGAACGTCCATATCTATTTGGCTGGATTGGTGAAACCGTTGAAAAGCTTGATAACTATCTTGCTGATGACAACGAAGAAACAGAAGCAAAAGAAGAGACCTCAGAAGAGAATCTCTAAACTTCTTTTTTTAAGTCTCAAATTCCAATTAATGATTTAATGTATAATCTGACTAATTCATAATAGATAAAATAAAAAATAAGTTAATTACTTTAATTCTCAAAAATGATTGTTAAGATTCTACATTAAATACGATTAAAGTATATTCAGTGTATGCAAATGATCTGAATGCAGAGTGGCTCTGCAAAACATGAAAAACAGATAACTTTCTTTGAAAGTTGTTGGAGGCAATCTCCTATACGATGTTTTGTTTGAATGGGCCACGCCAATTTTTATCAACAAGATAGATCAGTAAAATTCCTGCTTGTTAATTTTCAAAAATGATAAAACACGTTTCAGTTTTTATGTAAAAATGTAATATTTTATCTATGGCTAATAACAAACAGAGCCTTTCACGAAAATCTAATGCGCCTACACAATTCTGGAATATGCCGCTAGCGTTGAATGACATTTTATCTGATAATTTTGGAATGGATTTTGACAAGTTTTTCAATCATTTCCATGCGAGGCCATTGTTTTTTCCACGTACTATTTCAACTTCATGTGATATTGAGGATCTTGGCAAAGAACTGCTTGTTAAAGTGGACCTGCCAGGAGTCACAAAAAAAGACATCAAACTAGACATTTCTGAAAACTCCATAGAGATATCAGCAGAGCACAAGGATGAAAGTGAGAACAAGAGAAAAAATTTTCTTAAAAAGGAACGCACAGCGTTATCATATTACAGAGTTTTGCCCCTACCCGTCAAAGTCTTGTCTGTAAAGGTTAAGGCAAAACTTTCTGATGGGATTTTAAGCATAACTCTTCCAAAGGTAAATCCCACGAAACAAAAGAAAAAATCGATTCAGGTGGAATGATTAGAAAAATACTTGTACCGTTAGATGGTTCTAGAAATTCTTATCGCGGTTTGGATGAAGCAATATCTTTGGCGAGACAATGTAAGGCGTCCATTATTGGAATTTACGTTAAGGATATGCCTGGAGTTTATGTTCTGCATCCGATAGGTTCCATAGGTTTGGCCGTAGGCAAAGTGGGAAAAAGGGTAATTGCATATGCTAGATCAAAATGTGCAAAAAAAGGAATAACATTTAACGGTAAGATACTTGGTGGAGATCCACCATTTGATATTGTAAAATTTGCCCATAATAAAAGAAATAAGGTTAGCATGATTGTGATTGGTGCAAGGGGTAGAGGCACACTTAAGGGAATATTTTTGGGAAGTGTTTCAAACTATGTTATACACAAATCCAAAATACCAGTGTTAGTGGTGAAGTGACTTAGATGCTGAAAATTCCTCATCATGTAAAAAAAATATTTCTAGAGCAACAAATGATTGTTGTTTCGTCAGTTGACGAGAATAACATGCCTAATATTTCACCCAGGACTACGTTTACAATTACAGATGATGTAATCTATTGGATTGAGCTTTTTAGGCATAAATCGTTCGAAAATTTCCAGAATAGTGATTGGATAAGCGTTGCATCATTCGATAAGGAAAAGCTCAAAGGATTTCAGCTTAAGGGTAAAGTTACTATGTTACAAGACGAGGAAAAAAAGAAAAATATTTCTCTTCAAATAATTGACAAGCTTACAAGACTTCACAAGGAAAGAATTTTGAAGCAACTTGGAAATAAGGTTCCTACTATAGCAAGCTTTAAGCCATTTATTATTTACAGTTCGAATCCTGTTGAATTAACTGATGTACCTTTGATTATTGGTGCAGATCCAGCGATTTCGCCGTTTGTTGGCGGTTCACACATGAAATCAAAATTTGGCTTTGAAATTTCTTAACTTCATTTTTTATCATCATGCATACATTTGCAAGGGACCATTTTTGTGTTAAACGTACAATCATCAGGACCTTCTGTTTTAGCATCAAATGGCATCTCTTTCATACATTCTGAATGCCTTCCTTTTTTACAAAACCAACAAACATCTTGTGCAGAACTAGAAGATATTTCCATATTATCTCATACTAATTATTCAGTAAAAAACCTGTTCTAGAGACGAGTCAACCAACGAACAAATCGTTTGTCTTTTCCCATCACAATGTTCATGAATGATTTTTGTAACTCCTTGGTAATTTCTCCTACATCACCATTTCCTATAGCATTTTTATCAATTTTTGTTACAGATTTTACTTCTGCGGCGGTACCAGTCATAAAAACTTCATCAGCCTTTAACAGTTCATTTACTGTGATATTTTTTTCAACTAGTTTCATATGTTCTTTTTTTATTAATTGAATTACACTATCTCTTGTAATTCCATTTAATATGTCAGCATCCAGTGGTGGTGTTTTTATTATTCCATTTTTCACAACAAAAATATTTTCTGCGCTACCTTCCGCCACATTTCCTTTATTGTTTAGCATGATGGCTTCATCATATCCATTTTTTAACGCTTCAACACGTGCCAAAGCAGCGTTTGAATAATTTGCTGCTGATTTAGATTGCATAGGTTGTGACTTTGAATCAATTCTTATCCACTTTGAAATTTTGCATTTTGCGCCTGAAAATTTTCCAGCCTTTGATTCGCCCATTTTCCACTTCCAGCATGCAATGGAAACATCAACCTTGTTCAATGTAGGCGTGAGCCCCATTGTACCATAACCGTAATAGGCTAATGGCCTGATGTAGCATTCTTTAAGCCCACTGGTTTTTACTGTCTTGATTATTGCGTTACTGATTTGTTTTTTTGAGTAACGCATTTTCATACCATACATTTTTGCAGAATTAAAAAACCTATCAACATGTTCCGGCAGTCGAAATATTGCAGAACCATCAGGTGTATTATAACATCTTATTCCTTCAAAAACAGCTGTTGAGTAATGTAACGCATGAGTAAGAACATGAACCTTAGCATCCTTGAATGGAATTAACTTTCCATTCATCCAAATTTTACCTGTCTCTTTCATATTGCTCTATCCAATTTTGGTAATTTAAATAATTACGCCTAAACGAATTTGATATTTGACCGTTCACTATGAACTGCATTAATAGCTTTTTTGATGTTATCTGCAGAATCCTCAATCACAATAATTATTCTTGAAGTTTCCTCTTGCGCATCTATGTTGAGTATATTGAGTCCATCCTCACCTATTTTTGCGCTAGTTTTAGACACAATTTGTTGAACTCTCCACATTTCATCCCCAATCAATGTTATCACGCCTCTATTGTATGTGATTGTTGCCAGCGCATCAAAGCCCAAAACATATTTTTCGTTTCGTTTGACATAATCACCATCAAGGAATAACATTCTAGCGAATTTTATTCCATCTTTGATGAATGGAGATAATTCTACAAACTCACTGTATCTTTTTTCATTTTCAAGTGATTTTAATAATTCACCTACTGTCTCCTCCTCTATTTTTAATATTGCACAGTTCTTTTTTCCAGTAACAATTTTTATTGGATGACCATTTCCGGCAGAAATTTTCCTCGCAACTTCTGTGCACTTGTCAGGATTTTTTATGTCTGTTATAATTATTGGCAGTGATGCACCATTTTCCAAAATCTCTTTAATTGCAATCGGATCTAGAATATTCATTCCAAACATTCCAGCTAATCTGGCTTCATTGTATGATAAACTACTGACTTCTGTCAGTCCATCACTCACAATTTTAGGATCTGCTGAAACAACTGATCTGTCTTTCTCTAAATCAATTTTTACATCAAATTTTTTGTGCAACAAAATTCCCAAATCTGCAGCGGTTCTATCTGACCCACCTCTTTCATATGTTGTTATTATTCCATCCTTGGTACGACCTATGAAACCACCGATTGATATCACATCATTTTTTTCAAGCATTTTTTCTATATGTTCAATATTTTTGCTTGATTCGTTTACAAGAAAATTTGTAGATTCTATATTATTATCAGTTATAATTGGCCAATCTTCCAGTCCAACAAATTGTGATTTGATGTTATGACTTTTTAGAATATATTCCATCATTTGCGACATTATGATTTCCCCAGAAAACGCCAGTGTTTTAGAACGGGTTTCATCTGCAAACTCTTTATTTTTTACCACTTTTTCTAATTCTGTCTTCACTTTTTCTAAGTAGTCATCAATCATCATCTTACATTCATTTTGAAATTTAGAATCCACCAACTCGGAAATTTTTTCATATGTTTTTCTTACAATAGTTAAATCAGGGACACTTCCATCCTCAGCTATTTTTCCAAGTTCTAGCGCAACATCTGTCAGTGATCTGCGGTTTCCATCAACTGCAGTTAAAGGGGCAGAAAAAACTGCAATTACTTTGGATTTGCCAGTCAGTGATTTGATCCTCTCAATGATTAATGGTATTGAGGCTCCATCAATCCCAATCACGCTTCCACCAAACTTTGCGATTACTACTGAATTCATAATGTAGTATAGAAAATTCAACATTATTATTCGTTAGTTTGAAATTTTGCCGTTTTTAGGAATATACGCTCGGGTTCTGATTCCAAAAAATAACTTCTCAAAGTTTAAATGGTTTTTAGCAAGAAATTTGCTGGGTCCATGGTCTAGCTCGGTTATGACGTCGCCCTTACACGGCGAAAATCCAGGGTTCAAATCCCTGTGGACCCATTAGAAAGCTCTAAACCCTTCGGGTCTAATATTTTCTGGATGTTCCTTTAACCAAGTAATTTTTCCAAGCATTGCATTTTTCTCATCAGGGAATGTTCCAGCTATGTTGTATGCATTAGAACCATGATTTGCTCTAAACACCATTTTTTCTTTGATGTCAATTTGTTGAACTAAATCATGGAGCTCAATCAAAGCTTCATCATCATTTATTGGATAAAATTCTTCACCAAACTTTGTTAGGAACTCTTCCTTAACCCCTGTTTCCAAGATCAGAGTTAATGTACCAAGATAATGTGGTGATGCAGCGTTTACTACACGTGCTGTTCCCTCAATGTGTTCCTTTGTGTAAGTTTTTCCTCCCAAACCCAAAATGATAATGCATGATAGCGTAAATCCAGTTTCCATTGCTTTTTTGCATGCTTTTATGATGGTTTCCGACGTAGCACCTTTTGTAATTTTTTTTAAAATAATATCAGATCCAGTTTCTATTCCAAGATATAACATATTCAAACCAGATTCACGCATTTTTTTCAATTCCTCTGGAGTCTTTTTGAGCAAGTTCATAGGCATTGCATAACAAGACACTCTTTCTAGTTTCAGAAAATTTTTGTAAAGATATTCAACAATCTTAACCATGTAGTCAGTTGATAAATTCAGTGCATCTCCATCTGCAAGAAAAATTCTAGTTGTATCGGGAAGATGCTTTGCCATCAAATCAATTTCTGCTTTGATCTCATCCCATGATCTTTCCGCATATTCTTTGTTTCTATACATATCACAAAACGAGCATTGGTTAAATGAGCAACCTAAAGTTACCTGAAAAATTAATGACTTTGCTTCAGATGGTGGTCGGTAGACTGGTTGAGCATAATCTAACATCATCCTTTCATCACATTGATTCTAATTTATGATTTTTCACTAAAAACACTATAAATCACTGAATTAAAAAAAAATATGAAACCGAAATACAAAGAATATCTCAAACTAAATAAAAATATTCTAATTGGATTTGCAGCCTCAATAGCAATATCTGCCATAGCGGCAGATTATTTTTCTAGTCAGGAAGATTATCTGAACACCAGTTTGACCTTAATTGTAGATTATACGGTATTCTTCTCGACATTTGGTGGGTTATTTTATCTTGATAATAGGAAAAAATATGTTTTAGAAAATGGCCAAACCGATAAATCATTATTAAAATCGGATCTCGTCAAAATCATCTCATCATTAGGTATTAGCGAGGTTGTTTATACCGTTGCAAGATGGAGCCTGCAGTATTACTTACTTTTGTTAAATTATGAACCATACATGGCATCAATAATCTCACAAATGATTTCTACTGTGATCTATATGTTTACCATAAATTTGATAATCAAACTAACAAAATTATTCAAAAACGATTCAGTCTAAATTAATTTTTGATTTTTTTAATAGTTTTGCAAATTTGTCTGGAGTTTTTACCGCAGAATCTCGAAGAGATTCATAGTATGAATCAAGTTTTTTGTATAGGCGTTTTGGTTTTCTTGGTTTTTCATTACTAATAGCATATAATGCTAATATGGGAAATGCAATAGTTGCATCTGCATAGACGGTGATTAAATCTTCATGCGAGTCTTGTACCTTTCCCCAACTTTTTCCTTCTTCAAGTGTTGCGCCAGACAATCCGCCTGTGTCAGGTCTAGCATCTGTTATCTGTATGATATAATCTTGTCCACCATGATCCTTTCTCAAAATTTGATCTAGAAGTGGACCAGTTTGTTGTGCTGTATTTTTTGGTACACCGCCTCCTAATTCTAAAATACCAGATTTCTTGGCATTGTAAACAATTCCCGCCTGCTCAATTATCTCTCTTACAAAATCTAGATTGTATGTTTTATTCTTTAAACGATGAATTGCAAGATTCAGTGCTAATGATGAATCCTTTAGGGTTGAAACATAGACTGGCACATCAAGTTCGTACGCAGTAGTGACGAAACTTCTTTCTGGATATTTTGCCTTTTTTTTGCTGATGTTTCCTAAAACATTACAAAATTCTGCAGTTGTGAATGGTTTATCCATAATTTTATTCTGAAAGATTTTCTGAATGACCTGATCTTCCATTTCTAATGTTTCATAAAATTTTACGTATACATCACGAATACGTACAATTTCCTTATCATACAAAATATTGTCGTCTACATTAGAATATCCTTGCTTGACAGGAAGACCCCATGCAAAGTGATCCTCATGATATACATTCGCACCAGTGGTAACAATCCAGTCTACAAATCCTTTTTCTAGTAATGTTTTGATTATTCCACCAAATCCAACAGGTGTCAGTGCTCCTGCAACAGTAAGACAGATTGTTGCGTTCTCATGAATCATTTTTGAATATAGTTTTGCAGCCTCACCCAACCGTCTTCCATTGAAACCTGAATTTGCATAAATTTCAACTAATTCCTTGATATTCATTTTTGAATTGAGTTTGATATGTGGAATATCTTTACCCTTAAAATTATGATGATCCATATTTGAAAAATATCAATCACTGATTTTTAATGTTTTATTGAATTTTCACTTCTCTAGTTTTTCTAAAAGTGCTTTATACATGAAAGGGAACACTGTAGTAATTTCTGCATGTATTGTAGTTTCCTTTGCATGTTTGGTTACTTTTCCCCATGATATTGCTTCTCTAACTAATGCACCGCTTAGACTACCATCAAACTCTTGTGCGGTAGTTACATAGACTGCGTAATCCAATCCTTCACGGTACTGATTCCACCATAACGTATGGTGTTTTGGAACTCCACCTCCAAGCATTAATGCCCCGGATTTTTTTGCTTTGAATACCAGTCCTGATAAAAAATTTGCATCCTCAATCAAATCTAATTTAAAATCTGGATGTTTTTGCGCAAACATCCATACTTGACTTCCTACAGCACCATCCATTATTCCAGGGACTATGACAGAGATATTATTTTTATAAGCCCAGTAAAGAAATGAATCTTCACCCATTGATTTTCCCAATTCACGATTAATATCTGCAGTCGAAAATTCTTTTTTTCCAGCATTGTAAGCTTGTTCTAGAATATTTTGAACTTTTTCCTCTATTAATGGACCATAATTTTCCATTGGCACCAATACATTACCTAGTCTGTGAATATTTTGATCTGCAAGCTCCTTATCGTCCATTGTAAAAGAACCCTCTTTGTATTCCGCAAAATGTCTTGCAATATCATGATCAAGTGCACCGCAGGTTGTTATCACAACATCACACCATTTTTTTTTGATCATATCGCGTAGAATTCCTCTAAAACCTGTAGAAACAATTGCGCCGATAAACGACAAAAATTTTAAACAATTTTCATCCTGAATCATATCAGTAAGAATTTCTACACCATCTGCAACATTTCGTGATTCAAAACCACCTGATTGTCCTAACTCATTGAAAATATCATGCATAGTGGATTCGTTAGAAATTTTAATATCTTTTACTGTCTTTCCAGGTTTGATCATTATACATAAAATTTGAATATGCTATAGATATTCTTATGCATAAAAACATGAGTTACAATAAATTTAATAAGAAAATTTGTAGCCTATTCAAAGATGATAACCAATATCTATGTAGACGGATCAGGTGGAGCAAAATCAGGTTATGGTTTCTTTGTAAAGGAAACGGGTGAATCATTCTTTGAGGAAAAGCCTGGAATAACAAACAATCAGGCAGAATACCTAGCAATAATTTCAGCATTAAAAAAATATGAAAAACTTAACGGTGAAATAATTATTTACAGTGATTCAAAAAATACAGTCAATCAACTTAATCATACTTTTGCAATAAATAATGAACAATTACGCTCTTTGGCTCGTGATGCATGGTCTTTGATATCAAAATTTTCAAACCTCAAAATTATATGGATTCCACGAGGAGAAAATTTAGCGGGAAAAATGTTAGGCAGTTAGATGATCATGAATAACTTTATTATAGAAAATTAGTGAATTCATTGCTATGTCTGAATCAGTTTTTCTTTCTCCAAAATCTATAGCTGTAATTGGTGCATCTGACAAAGAAGGTAGTGTTGGTCGTGCAATTACGTCTAATATTATGAAGGGTTACAAGGGAATTGTCTATCCTATTAGCCCAACTAGAGAGACAGTGTTTGATCAAAAAGCATACAAAAGCGTTATGGATGTTTCTGAATCGATTGATCTTGCAGTTGTAATCACAAAGAATACCATAGTACCAATAGTTCTTGAGGAGTGTGGAAAAAAAGGAATCAAGGGTGCAATTGTAATCACAGCTGGTTTTAAAGAAGTGGATGAGGAAGGCAAAAAACTAGAACAAAAATTAAAGGATATTGCTGCTAAATATAATGTAAAAGTTATTGGTCCAAATTGTTTGGGTGTAATGAACTTAGAACCAACAACTATGATGAATTCTACTTTTCTTAAAATAACTCCAAAATCTGGTCAAATTGCACTTGTGTCACAGAGCGGTGCAATTTGTGCTGCACTTGTTGAAGATGCAAGTGCACAAGGAATTGGATTTTCAGCTGTTGTAAGTATGGGCAACAAAGCTGACATGACTGAGATAGATATATTGAAAATGTTAGCTGATCATGAACAGACAAAAGTTATTGTGATGTATCTTGAGGATATGGGGAATGGCCAAGAATTTCTCAAAGTATGTAAACAAATCACAAAAAATAACAAAGTCAAAAAACCAATTTTGGTATTGAAGTCAGGAAGAAGTCCTGAGGGTGCGAAGGCAGCAATGTCGCACACAGGTGCTTTGATGGGTTCAGATGAGATCTATGATGCGGTACTCAAACAATCAGGAGCTATTAGAGTTGATACTATGGAAGAACTGTTTGATTATGCAACAGCATTTTCTAAACAACCTCTTCCTACAGAAGGTGAGCTTGTAATTGTTTCAAATGCTGGCGGTCCAGCAATCATTTCAACTGATTCATGCTCAAAACTTGGAATCAAAATGGCAAAGATTGAAGAGATTAGACCAAAAATAGATGCAGTTATTCCACCTTGGGGTAGTTCAAGGAACCCAGTTGACATAGTTGGTGATGCAGATTATAATAGATTTGAAAATGTTCTGAACGAAGTTCTTCAACACAATAATGTTGGGTCTGTAATTTCAATGTGTACGCCTTCTGCAACATTGGATTATGATAAACTGGCAGAAGTGATTGTAAAAATGTCAAAAAAATACAAGAAAACAATGCTAGCAAGTTTGATGGGTTTGGATGAAGGAATCACAAATAGGGAAATTCTTGCCAATGGTGATGTTCCGTATTATACCTATGCGGAAGGTTCTATTCGTGCACTTAAGGCAATGCTTCGATTTGTTGAATGGACAAAAACTCCAGAAGGAAAGATAACAAAATTTGAAGTTGATACTCAAAGAGCCAAACAAGTATTTGATAAGGTGAAAGTGGAGGGAAGAACAAACCTACTTGAAGAAGAAGGCCTTGAAATTTTAGGAGCGTATGGATTTCCTCTCCCAAAAAGTATTCTTGCAAGGACTGAGGATGAAGCTATTGAAGCTGCAAATAAGATTGGATATTCTGTAGTTATGAAGATTGCCTCACCACAAATAGTACACAAATCAGATGCAGGTGGTGTTAAAGTCAATCTTACAAATGATGATGAAGTTCGTAATGCATTCAAAGAAATTGTTGAGAATGCCAAAAAATATGATAGTGATGCTGAAATCAAGGGAGTCTTAATTGTAGAGATGGTTAAAGGTGGTAAAGAAATGATCATAGGTTCCAAGCTTGAGCCTGGTTTTGGTCCGGTTATTATGCTGGGTATGGGTGGAATTTATGTTGAAATTTTAAAAGATGTTACTTTCAGACTTGCACCATTAACTGATCAAGAGTCAAACGATATGATTATGTCCATTAAGACAAAGAAGCTCTTGGATGGAGTAAGAGGTGAAAAACCATCTGATGTAGAGAAATTATCTGAGTGTATTCAACGATTATCCCAACTTGTCACTGACTTTAGTGAAATTAAAGAACTTGATATGAATCCCGTGTTGGTCATGGAAAAAAATAATGGCTGTAAAATATTGGATGTAAGAATTGGTATCTAAATTAGCTAAAGCTATGGCTAATCTATTTCTAGAATTTTTATAAGAGAATATTATAGTAGTAACATGCAAAAAACAATCAGACCCATAAGAACTGGCGAAGAATATATTGAAAGCCTGAGAGGTCGTGATCTTACAATTTACTTGTTTGGTGAACTTGTCAAAGAACCTGTTGATCACCCAATGATTCGTCCTTCAATTAATGCAGTTGCTAAAACTTATGATCTTGCTGTGGAAGAAGAAGATCTTGCATCAGTAAAATCTTCTATCACAGGAGAACAGGTAAATAGATTCTTGCATATTGCAGAAAGTGCACAAGATGTAGTTAAACAAAACAAGATGCAGAGAAAGTTAGGACAGCTTACTGGTACATGTTTCCAACGTTGTGTTGGTATGGACGCATTAAACTCACTTCATTCTACTACATTTGAGATTGACGAAAAACATGGAACGGACTATCATAAAAAACTGTTAGAGTTTATCAAAATGGTTCAACATGAAAATCTGGTGATTGGAGGTGCAATGACTGATGTCAAGGGTGACAGAAGTATGGGACCATCTGACCAAGAAGATCCTGATCTATTTCTTCGTATAGTTGAAAGAAACGATAAAGGTGTTTACGTATCTGGAGCCAAGGCTCATCAGACTGGTTGTATTAACTCTCATTGGATGCTTGTTATGCCAACTATGAGATTAACTGAAAACGATAAAGATTATGCAGTTGTAGGAGCAATTCCAGTAGATGCACCAGGAATAACTTACATCTATGGTAGACAATCTTGCGATACAAGAAGTATGGAACCTGGTGATATTGATCAAGGTAACTCAGAATATGGTGGTCAAGAGGCGATGGTAATTTTTGATAAAGCTTTCATTCCAAACGAAATGATCTTCATGGATGGAGAGTATGAATTTGCTTCAATGTTGGTTGAGAGGTTTACTTGTTATCATAGAAGAAGCTATGTTTGTAAGACTGGTTTAGGTGATGTACTGATTGGTGCTGCAGCCACTATAGCAGATTATAATGGTGTACCTAAAGTTTCCCATATTAAAGATAAATTAATTGAGATGACTCATCTAAACGAATCAATCTATGGTACAGGAATTGCATCTTCGTATCAATCTCAAAAGATGAAGTCTGGTGTTTGGCAAAATGATGATATGTTAGCAAACGTATGCAAACATAACGTTACACGTTTTCCTTATCAAATAAGCAGATTTGCTCAAGATATTGCTGGTGGATTAATGGTTACATTACCATCGGAAGCAGAGCTCAGAAACCCAATAACTGGACCATTACTTGAAAAATATCTCAAAGGAAGAAAGGGTGTTGATGTTGAAAGTAGGATGAGAATTTTACGTCTAATTGAAAATATGACTATGGGTAGAAACGCAGTTGGTTATCTTACAGAATCAATGCATGGAGCAGGTTCTCCACAAGCACAAAGAATTCAGATTGCTCGCCAGATGCAACTTGGTTATAAAAAACGACTTGCAAAAAATCTGGCAAAAATCCAAGATGATGGTGAGGAAACTCTTGAGAATGCAGATTATTTTAAACGAGTTTTTAAACTAGATAATTCCAAAGAATAAGATCATTCTTTCTCTTCTTCTGATTCTTGTTCCTTATCGCGGAAAAATTCTGGTATATCATCTATTGATTTAGTATCTTCTTTACTAATTCCATCGGTAGATTTTCCATCATTAGCTAGAAAATCATTAGAACTATACTCTTTATCATTTAAGAAATAATCTATTTTTTCGTCTGATTTGGATTCATCGGTATCATTTATTATCAGATCCTTTTTGTTGTATTTTTTTGCTATTTCTCTAATTGTTATTATTCCAATAATTACAGCTATTATGATGTAATTTATTGGAGGCTGTAAAATTTTTGTTATATAACCAACTTGTGGAATAACATGAACCACGGTTCCAACATACTCTTGCTCAGTTATTGGGAAGTCTGTACCAGGAATAGATGCCTGATTATTGTCACCTTTTGTTCTCAATGTTTTTGGGTCATCATCAACTACTGCTACCACTCTATGTACGATGACTTTGTCATGGTCTTTTGGTCTATCAAATACAATAATATCTCCAATTTTGACGTCTTCAAATGGCGTATGTCCAGTGATTACTATAATATCATACATTGCTAATTGTGGATACATACTTCCACTAGATACAACATAAAATGGATTTACGGCACCAAAATAAGCCTGTAAACCAATCCATATTACTGCCACACAAATAGCCACAATTATGATATCCTTTACTATACTTTTGATTGAAGATGATCCCAAGTTACGTTTTTTCCTTCATGATGATTAGATAAATCTTATTGTGCTTACTATACTTTCGATCCACAATTTTCACAAAACTTAGCATCTGATTTGTTATCAAAATTACAGTTTGAACAGCTCAATCCGTCCGGAGCTGGAATATTTTCTCTCTCAGTTACAGTATTTCCGAGTAATACAATCTCACCAATTTTTTTAATTTTTTGCCAATCAACACTTTTGTCATTTCCATAATTATCTGTCATAACTAAAACTACTTCATTTTTGGAATTGACACCCACTTGTTTAGCAACCCCAATCTGCTTAGCATTTTCATCAAATACTATTTTTCCGGTGATTGCACTAAATGTCGAATCTATATCACCTGATTCAACATCAGTTTCTAAAGACTTGTCTACATTTTCGAATTGCTCATTATTTTCACTAATAATTTCATTCATTATACTTTCTGAATCTTCTTGAGTATCATTGTTTAATTCCTGGAAAATTTCTGCATTCACTTCAGTTGGCTTTGCATTACCGATGTCACTTGATTCATCTGATTTTTGAAATTCTCTATACTCAGCAATAGGTGAATCACATTCAATGCAAAGATATTGACCTCGTTCAACAAGAATCAAATTATCAGCTACTTGCTCGTTAGGATGTTCATATTCAATTTTTGGACTGCCGTCATATTCTTTGTCACATATATTGCAAGAATATTTTTTAATTGTATATTCATCCAGTCTACCTATAGGTGCCAAAAAGAGATCTGGACCACCAAGGTTTCCTTTTCTTTGCTGTTCATCGGAAACTTGAGCCATCACATATCCTCCTGAACCTCTTAACTTTTTTATTCGTAAATCTGAGCTCATAGGTGTTCATATCTAAAATCTCATTTAAATATATTCTATGAACTCATAATTCAGCTGAACATTTAAGTGGCGATTTTTTTTAGGGTCAATATGGCTGTGGTTCACGTTTCAGATACGAAAACTTGGGAAACAGATGTTATAGGTTCATCAACACCTGTTTTTGTTGATTTTTGGGCTGAATGGTGTGGTCCATGTAGAATGGTTGGACCTGTTGTAGAAGAACTGTCTGGTGATTATGATGGCACAGTTAAATTTGTCAAAGTGAATGTTGATGAGGCTAATGAATTGGCGTCAAAATACAATGTTTTCAGCATACCCACTTTAATGATATTCAATAATGGTCAAGTCGTTGCTCAACAAGTAGGTGCTGCTTCTAAGGAAACCTACAAAACAATGATTGATAAGGCACTGGAATAATTTAGCCTCAATTATTTTTTGATAGAACCTAAAGTAATTATAATTGTAAAATGTGATTAAAATTTATGTCACTAGGAGAAGTTGATACATTAAACCTTTTGACTGATAAATTAAACAACTTATTCGAAGAATCTCAAGGTTACTACGAATCATTTCTTGACACTAACAATATGTACAAGGAAGGAAAATTGACGGAAAGGGAATTTTTTCAGAAACTGGGTGATTATGTTGTTGCATATTCCGCATTGGAATTTTTATCAATCAAAGTGATCTTTGAAATTAAAAAAGCCGTTGATAAAATTTCTGGCGGTACATCATTGGGTGGAACACAATCTCCAGGTTTGATGCCAGGAATGGGTACGCCAGGAATGATGCCAGGTGGTATGACAACTCCACCAGGACCACGTTCTGGAACTGCAGACAATCCTGTTGGTGGTCCAGCATCTGTAATATCTGCTGCAACCGCTTTCGATAATGCAGGGACACTACCAACACCTGATCCATCACTGGTTTCAAAACCATCAAACGCTGCAAAGTGTTCCTCATGTGGTTCTGATTTGCGACCAAATGCAAAGTTCTGCACAAACTGCGGAAATAAAATTTAATCTTTAATTTTTACTATTCTTGACCTGCACCACATTCAGTACAAAATCTTGCTGAGGCAGAAATTTTTTCACCACATTCTGAACAAAATTTTGTTTGACTACCAGAATCAGTATTTGTACTATCATAAAGTCCAGATTTTAACACAGCGCCAGATGGTTCATAACTATCATCGTCTATAACTTGAGTTGGCGCAAAGTCTTTTTCTTCTATGTAGGTCATTAATCTAGGCATTGTTTCTTCTTTATTATTTGGATCAGGGACAATATCTCCAAGCCAAAATGAAAATCGTTTGAGGGTCAAATCAGGAGTAGAAAATGTTAAGGTATGAGCTGCCATATAATCTTCTGCAGCCTGTTTTCCATTGAAAACTTTCATTACACATTTTTCTATGATTTATCTATAATAGTTTATAGATGGACTGGGAGGGAATTGAACCCTCGACATCCGCGTTGCGAACGCGGCATTATACCACTAAACCACCAGCCCTGTAATATTCATCATAAAATCAGTTTTTATTCATTTGCTCAAGTAAAAATACTAGAATTTTGCAATAGAATTAGATGACGTATGATACATTGATCGTAGGCTCGCATATTATCACACCTACTGGAATAATTGATAAAAATATGATTTTGGATGAAGGAAAAATTGTAAAGTTAACAAATGAAACACCATCATGCGATCATAGAATTAATGCTGAGGGATTAGTATCCATTCCTGGTGTTATAGACCCGCACGTGCACTATGGAGTTTACTCTCCAATAGAACAGGCTGCACAATCTGAATCACATGCTGCTGCAATCGGTGGTGTAACCACCATGATGAGAATGCTCCGATTAGGTGACTCTTATGAAAAATCATTATCAGATCAACTGACATCCAGTTCAAATTCTCATTATGTGGACTATGCTATTCATGCATCAATTTTTACTTTAAACCAAGTAAATGAAATGCGGTTTTGTGTAGAAAGTGGAGTTACCTCTTTCAAACTGTACATGAATCTAGGAGGAGAAGTTGGACATGTGTATATGGATATGAAACCTGGGGAGAATGTCTTACGAGAAGAATGTGTAGAAGTAAACTCTGAAATAATTACTAAAGTTGTACAAAATGCAGCCTCACTTGGATGTCCTGTTTTAGTTCACGCAGAGGATTACGAACAATGCGGATGCGGAATAAAAAAGTCTAAAGAAAAAAATCTTGACGGACTTTCTGCATGGTCTAAAAGCAGACCTTCTGAATCAGAATCACATTCAATCAAAACAATTTCAAAACTTGCTAGAGATTTCAATTGTGTTTTATATTTTGCACACATAGGCTCTCGTACTGCCTTGCAACAAATTAATGAAGAAAGAAAAAATGGAACAAAAATATTTACTGAAACATGTCCTCATTATTTGACACTATCTTATGAAAAACAAGAAGGATATCTTGCCAAAGTAATGCCACCCATAAGAAGTGATGATGATGTTTTAGCTGTATGGAATGCAATTAATGAAAATCAAGTTGATACGATTGGAACAGATCACGTTGCAAATCAATTAAAGCTGAAACTAGATGGAGATACTATTTGGGATGCATTAGCAGGGTTTCCAGGTATTGGAACATCTTTACCATTGTTACTCAGTGAGGGTGTAAACAAAAATAGAATTACATTACAACAGTTGGTAAATATTACTAGTACGAACACCGCCAAAATATTTGGAATGCATCCTACAAAGGGTTCATTTGAGCCTGATTCAGATGCAGATATCACCTTAATTGATCTAAATAAAGAGCAAAAAGTTACAAATGATCTATTTGGTGGATTTTCTGATTATCTAATCTATGAAGATTGGAAATTGAAGGGTTGGCCAGTAAAAACTATTGTTCGTGGACAAACAGTGTCTGAAGATTTCCAAGTTGTCGGTAAATGTGGTTATGGTAAATTAGTGCCTAGAAAAAATAATTCTATTTGATCACATCAAAGCGTCCATCTTTTAATGCCTTGTAAATGATGTCTGGTTTTCTGGTGAAAATACCTACCTCTAAAACTCCAGGTATGCTTTGAATTTTTTCCTGCAATGCTTTTGGTTTTTTTATTGTTTTAAAATCACAATCAAGAATTATATTTCCATTTTCTGTAACAAATGGATATCCCCTATCAAGTGTTCGAATGCTTGGTTTTCCACCAATTTTTAAAATATCTTTTGTTGCTGTATTTCTAGCTAAAGGATGAACTTCAACTGGTACATCTCTATTGAAATTTGTTACAAATTTTGAATCATCAGCCATAATAACTACTTTCTTTGCGGCACTAATGAGAATATTTTCTCTTAGCAATGCACCACCGCCACCCTTTATCAAATTTTTTTGTTTATCAATTTGATCAGCTCCATCAAAAACAACATCGATTTGATCTTGGACAGTATCCATAAGATGAAGTTTTCCCTTTTCTGCTTCCAATTTAATTTGTAAAGAAGTTGGTATACATTTTACATGAATTTTATTTTTTTTTACATATGAGGATAGTGATTTTACAAATGCAGTTGCGGCTCTTCCACTACCTAATCCAATCACTTGGTTATTTTTTACAAATTTTAGTGCATCCTGAGATAATGCCTTAATGGCACTATCATATGTCAATTATTCTACCTCTACTTGATCTAGATTAGATAATGATTTTTCTATAGATGCTACTACTTTAGTAATATCATCTTCATCAAGTGATTCATCAACATCTTTTACCTGTTCCTTTGTGTTTCCGTTTGTGATAGGGGGTTTAATCTCAGTCTGTTGAGATTCTACTGCTTGGGAACTTGGAATAATTACTTCAGTTTCATTATTTTCAAATTTTGTTTGATTTGAATTACTATGTAACGTACAATGTCTATTTGTGAATTTTGGATTTGTACACTCTGGACGTTCACATACATTAGTTTCAGGTACTGCAATTTTAACCACATTTTCTAAATTTTTTACTACTGGAATATCAGTACTATGTTGTATGGTTTTTGTTTCTAATTGTTTTTCTTTAAATTTAGTCAGAAAAAATTCTGGTATCTTTTTAGGTACTTCAGTCATAGTAATAACCTCAAGATCTTTTTGTGATTTTGAGTCTATTTTCATATTTGATGTATAGAGATTTAGATCTTCATTCTTTTTTGCTAAAATTTGAGAATCAACCTTCTTAGGTTTTTGAGTTGGTTTTTGGTTGGCCTTATACACATCTTCATTAGGTCTGGTGAATTTTATTGTTAATTCTTGTAATTTTTTTTCTATTCTTGATAACTTTTGATCCATTTCTTTGTAGGATTGATCTTTTGATGATAAAACATCTGGCTCCTTTTTACTTTCTAAATTTTTAATTTTTTCATTTACTACCCTAAGTTGATATTGATATTTTGTCAAAAGTTTGTCTTGCTGTATTCTTGTTAATTGAGGGTCTTGTTGATATAATCTTGAAATAGATTTTGTAAGAATATCTCGTTCTATGACCAATGAATTAGATTCGTTTTTTATACTATAGTTAATTTCTTGCATCTAGGTGTACCATTTGATCCAAGAGTATTTTCTTATTTTGGAATCTGGGAATCCACAACTGGCACATGTGTGATGACGTTTATGATATGAATTTTTACCACAACGTCTGCATCTAATGTGCACATGTTTCCTAGTAAAACCACCCATGGATGTTGTACCTTTTACCATAGCATTTTCACCTTTAGGATGGTGGTGGAGATATCATTATGACATTATCTCCTCTCACAACTATGGTTCCAAGTTCTTTAGAATCGCCTTCAGAAGGGATCTCTTCTGATTGGTCGAGTAGCAGGTTCATGTGTTGGTCAAAACCTAGAAGGTTACCTCTTATGGTTTTTGAGCCTTTGAGCTTGATCAGTACTGTTTTGTTAATACTCTCATCCAATATTTTTACTGCCATATCAACGGACATATTTTACACTTATTGTGTCTGATTACGAAGCCGTATATTAAACATTCACTGGTATAATTTCCAACCTTGTTCAGTAAGTCAAGATTGACACTCTTTTGCCAGATTTCTAACAATTTCAGTAAGGAATTTCTGTCCGTCCTTCTTTGTTGCACCGGTTGGGTCACCCCACACTCCATTCTTTGTAACCTGAGGAAATCCTCCTGGTTGTGTAGAAAGTTTGCTAATTCTTTGTATTTCCTTCTCGCTCAAGCCCTTTGTTATTAACCCCTTTTTCGCCTTTTTCATCTTGACCTTGTTTGAAATAGCAAGCATTATTGAAGTCTCTACAAATCCAGCATGGTCAAATTCATGGTTCATGAAATGCCAATATGAGTAAAATCTTATTTTCCGCATTCTAGCAGGTCTTTGGAGTATTGTCTTTCTTTCTGCTAGCTTTAATGATAGAGCATTTCCATGATGACCATTCAAAATTATAACTGATTTGAGTTTGTTTTTTACTACTGATCTATCAATATCGCCTATGATATTCCAAAGAGTATTACTTTCCAGACTCACATTGAAAAAGGGATCGTGTTCCTTAGAAACACCATAACTAATTGTTGGAAAAACTATGAAGCCACATTTTTTTGCTAAACGTGAAGCGACCTCCGTCACAATATCAGAATCAGTTGTTATTGGTAAATGAGCGCCATGTTGTTCAATAGAGCCAACAGGAATTATGACTGTAGGTTTTTTTGACTTGATTAATTTTCTAAATTCTGGATCATATAGATCGCTAGCGTCCATTACTTTCACTTAGATTTAACGTGGACTTTTCTCCAGCGAACTTCTAACTTATTATCTAGATGCATTTTTACAGCCTTAAAGAGAGTAGTAGCCTCTAACTTTTGGCCATTCCTTTTTATTGATTCAAGAGTATCTTCTGGAGTTACTTTGAAGGAATCCTGGAAAATTATTGGTCCTTGATCTAGATTTTCTGTAACATAGTGTGATGTTACACCAACAATTTTTGTTCCTCGTTCAAATGCTTGTGCATAAGCAAGAGATCCAGGAAATGCCGGGAGCAGTGATGGATGAATGTTTATAATTCTATCCGGATATCTCCAAACAAAGTTTGGAGTTAAAATTCTCATATATCTTGCAAGAACTATTACATCCACTTCAAATTTTTTACAAAGTTTGAGTAATTTTTCTTCAGCCTTTTCTTGGTTTCTATCATTAACAATGATAAATGGAATTTTTGCTTTTTTTGCAAGTGGTGCAAGAGCTTTTTCCGTACCAACAATTACAGAAATCTTACCTTTGACAGTACGTCTTGCTGATAAAATCTCTTTTAGACAATGATCCTCTTTTGTTACAAATATAGCGATATTTTTTTCCGAGTTAGTTTCAGAGTGTGTACTAACCTCCATTCTTATCTTTTTACCTAGTTTTTGTAGTTCCGAATCTAATTTCTTAAAATTAATCTTAGAAGTAAAGGATACTTCTAGATACATACCAAATAAGCCCTTTATTACATTCTGATTTACTTTTTCAATATTACCGTGCTTTTGAAATACGAAATTTGTGAATTGTGCTACGATACCCTCTCTATCTTTTCCAACTACAGTGATTCCAACTATTGTTTTCTTCATTGGTAGAGATGATTAATGATTCCTTATATTCTTAGGTTTTTCGGAAAATAATTGAAATGGTGCGGGAGGTGGGATTCGAACCCACGAACTCCTAAAAGACAGGGTCCTAAACCCTGCGCCTTTGACCAGGCTGGGCGACTCCCGCAATAATTGTGCAACAACAGACAAATTTATCGTTATTGGATTGGGTACATGGGTAAACTGTTTGGAACAAATGGTGTAAGAGGAATTTTTTCTGAAGATTTCAATTTAGAGTTTGTTCACGATCTTGTTTTATCAATTTCAGCCTATTTTAAACACGGCACAATACTTGTAGGATATGATGGGAGACACTCTAGTCCCACAATATCAAAAACGGTTTGTGATACGTTAAACTCCGCTGGTCTTGACTGCCATCTAGCAGGTCTAGTACCTACACCCTGTTTGGAATATGCAACTAAGAAACTTGGGTATGATGGGGGAATCATGATCACTGCATCACATAACCCTCCTGAATATAATGGAATTAAGCCAGTTGCCAGTGACGGTGTTGAGATTTCACGTGATGACGAGAAAAGTATCGAAGAGATTTTTTTCCAAAAAAAATGGATGGAAAATAATTCCGCTCTGGGTTATACGACAAACGATTCTAGGGCAATTCAAACATATCTTGATGGAATAAAATTTCAAGTAGATGTAGATAAAATCAAATCTAAAAAATTCAAGGTTGTATTAGACCTTGGAAATGGAGCACAGATTATTACTGCAGGAAAATTATGCGATCAACTTGGCTGTGAGGTTATTATGATTAATGAGCAAATTGATGGAAATTTTTCTGGTAGGGGTTCGGAGCCTACACCATATAATCTAGAAGAACTTTCTTCTACTGTTTTGAATAATAATGCTGACATTGGAATTGCTTTTGATGGTGATGGTGATCGAAGTATATTTTGTGATAATGAAGGAAAATTATTATCCGGAGATAAATCAGCATTATTACTAACAAAGTATCTTTTAAACAAAAATCCAAATTCCAAAATTGTTACCTGCTTAAATTCTGGAAATTCAATTGATGAGATTGTTACAAATACAAATTCTTCAGTGATTAGAACAAAAGTTGGAAGTGTTGAGGTTTCAAGAAGGATGATTGTTGAAAATGCACTTTTGGGATTTGAGGAAAATGGTGGGTTCATGTTTGGAAAACATAATCATGTTAGAGATGGAGCCATGACATTAGCATTAGTTCTTGATTTACTTGCTGATTCTGGTAAAACCATAACAGAAGAACTCCAGATTTTACCATCCTCATTCACCACGAAAGATAAAATTTCATGTACAAATGAGGCTGCAAATAGGGTTATTTCTGAACTAAAAAGCATGTTTCCAGATGCTGATATTACAGATGGGATAAAAATCGTATTTGATAAGAAAAATTGGATTATGGTAAGACAAAGTGGAACGGAACCAATAATGAGAATTTATGGAGAATCTGATTCACAAAAAAATCTTGAGGTATTAATGAGAACATATCTAGATAAAATACAATTAATTCTTTCAGATAACACTTTTAAAACCACTTGATACAATTTTTAAAATGGAAATGATCCCTTTGGGTGATACAAATGACTAAACCGTATTATGTAAAATTTGAAACGCCTGAAAATTTGGTAAGCCCTATTTTAGAATCACTTCGGGTAGCTGCCGAGACAGGAAAAGTAAGAAAAGGCACAAATGAAGCAACCAAAGCTATTGAAAGAGGTATAAGTAAATTAGTCATTATTGCTGAAGATGTTGAACCACCAGAAGTTGTTGCACATCTTCCAATTATTTGTGAGGAACAGAAAGCACATTATGCATTTGTTCCAAGCAAGCAAGACTTGGGTAGTGCATTAGGTATTGAGGTAACCGCAGCAGCTGCTGTAATTTTAGATGCAGGTGATGCTCAACATATAATTGATGAAGTAATTGCCTCGATAGACAAAATAAAAGGTGGCAAATCAGACGAATGAGCTCAACAGAACATTCAGACGAATTAACCACTGCTGAAGTTATTCAAATTGTAGGTAGAACTGGTATTGCTGGTGAAGTAATACAAGTAAGAGTAAAAATTTTAGATGGTAAAGATCGTGGAAGAATATTAACAAGAAACGTAAAGGGTTCTATAAGAATGTCTGACATATTAATATTAAGAGAAACTGAAAGGGAAGCTAAGAAGATTAGGTAGTGAAAATAAATGAGTATGTTAGTAAAATCCTGCAGTTTTTGTGACCGTCCAGTGGCAAAGGGCTCTGGTACCATGTTTGTAAAAAATGATGGAACAGTAATGTGGTTTTGTTCCGCTAAGTGCAAAAAGAACTCTCTTGTTCTAAAACGTGATCCAAGAAAATTAAAGTGGACAAAAAAATACGTGAAAGGCGGAATTAGAGTCAAAAAATAAATTGGCTGAACAGACATTAATCATTATAAAACCAGATGCTGCAAAGCGAAATCTGGTGGGAGAAATCCTTTCACGTTTTGAAAAAAAGGGATTTACTATCTCAAAAATAAAGGCATTGAACTTTACTGTAGAAATGGCTGAGCAGTTTTATTCTGCTCATAATTCTAAACCATTTTTTGGAGAGTTGGTTTCATTTATTACATCTAGGAAAGTCGTAGCAGCAGTAATTGAGGGTGAAAACGTTATCGATACAACTAGGGAAATTATAGGTAAAACTAATCCCAAGGATGCCGCTCCTGGAACTATCCGTGGAGATTTTGGAATAGACATAACTGAAAATTCTATTCATGCGTCAGATTCAAGCGAAAGTTTTGATAAGGAAGTGAATGTGGTATTCTAGTGATCAAAGATGCGCATTCGACAACCAATTGTGTCCGTTTTGGGCCATGTAGATTCTGGAAAAACATCATTACTTGATAAAGTACGTGGTACTGGTGTACAAGGAAGAGAAGCTGGTGGTATAACTCAGCATATCGGTGCAAGTTTTCTACCGGTTGAAACAATACAAAAAATCTGTGGGCCACTTTATGAAAAACTGAGTAAGGTTGAACACCAAATCCCCGGAATTTTAGTAATAGATACTCCAGGTCATGAGGTTTTTACAAATTTGCGCTCACGAGGAGGTTCTGCAGCAGACATTGCTATTTTAGTCGTTGACGCAAATAGGGGATTTCAACCACAAACTAATGAAAGTTTAAAAATTCTAGAAAGCCGTAAAGTGCCTTTTGTTGTAGCGTTAAACAAAACAGACATGGTTTCTGGTTGGAAGAATACAGAAACACAATTTATTTCACAATCTATTAAGGAACAAAATGTTGAGGTCCAAAACTTTCTAGATGAGAAAATCTATAATGTTGTCACAGCACTTTCTGTTTTAGGATATCAGTCAGAAGCATTTTACAGGATTGATGATTACAAAAAAGAGATTGCAATAGTTCCCGTCAGTGCAAAAACAGGTATAGGTATACCTGAATTATTTGCAGTTTTAGTTGGATTGACACAACAATATCTAAAAGAGAAATTAAACCAAGAGGAAAAGTCCAACCGAGGAATAATATTAGAAGTTAATGATGAAGTAGGTCTTGGTCCCACAGCAAATATGATTTTAATAGATGGTCAAATGAGAAAAGAAGATTCTATCATAGCAGCAAAAAGAGATTCAGTAATTGTTACAAAACCTAAGGCTTTGTTATTACCAAAACCTCTTGACGAAATGAGAGATCCTCGTGATAAATTTAAACCAGTAGAGCACATACAAGCGGCTGCAGGTGTAAAAATTGCATCACCAGATTTAGATGGTGTTTTGCCTGGTAGTACACTTTACGCAGTCAGTGATGATGCAGAGATAGAACATTTTAAAAAGATTATTGAAGATGAAATGCAATCTGTTTTCATTAGTACAGAAACAAATGGAGTTATTCTGAAATGTGATGCTATTGGATCACTTGAGGCTATAACAGAAATGTTACGCCGTCAACAAATTCCTATTTCAAAAGCTGACATAGGACCTGTAACACATAGAGATATTCTAGAAGCTATGGCAACAAAGGAAAACGATAGGCATTTGGGTGTAATTTTAGCATTTAATGTAAAGGTTTTACAAGATGCTGAAACTGAGGCAGATAATAATCATATCAAAGTTTTCACTGATAAAATAATCTACAGTCTAATTGATACATATACGCAATGGGTAGATGATGATAAAGCGGATGAAGAAAATTCTGTTTTCAAAGAATTAACACCGATATCTAAATTTACTTTTTTGAAAGGTTTTGTATTTAGAAATAACAATCCTGCAGTGTTTGGGATCAGAGTAGATGTAGGTCAACTTCGGCAAAAAATTCCTTTCATGAATAAAACTGGAAAAAAAATTGGCATTATACATCAATTACAACATGATGGTAAAACGGTAAGCATGGTTAAGACTGGACAGGAAGTGGCATGTTCTGTACAAAATATCACCATAGGAAGACAAATAGCTGAGGAAGATGTTTTTTACACATTACCTTCTTCCTCAGACGCAAAACAACTGATCAAACGATTCATGCATAAATTAAGTAGTGAAGAGACAGATGTGTTAAATGAAATTATAGAGATCCAACGAGCAATTGATCCAGCATATGCATATTAAATAAATTATAAATCAAGAAGATATCTCATCAACACCCCATCATTTTCCTTTATCTCCATTAAATGAAATGTAGGAGATTTGATTTCTACCTTGTAGTTATGTTTTTTTAGGTTTAATTTTTCGCCAGAGATCTTTGAAACGATTTGATACTCCTTATTTTTTTTAATATTGACGGAAAAATTTTTTATCGCAAACCCGTCAGTTATTGTTATAGTCACAATCTCTTCTAACCAATTATATAACAAATTATGGATGTTTTCTCCAACCACTTTGATATATTTCTCTTCAATTTCTTGTATATTCTTCGAGTCAATTATAGTTTCAACTACCGATTTACCAGCAACCAAAAATGCTTCTTCCATGGTTTTTGCTTTGACTTCTATAAACGCATCAGTTGCATGCTCAAGGTATTTGTAACTCATGTTTTTTCTATGAATTTCTGTTATTAATGAGTTAAAGTAAACAGTAAGTCTTAAAGGCATTTTTTACGATTTTTTTTTAAATGGAACTACCACGTGGAATGAAGGATTTTGATAAAAACGAGATGATCAAAATAGAGTTCATACGGCAAAAATTCTTGGAAACTGCAAGTGTATTTGGGTTTAATTTAATGGAGCCTTCACCAATTGAACTTTTATCTGTATTAGAAGCAAAAAGTGGACCTTCTATTAGAGATGAAATATACCAATTTCAAGATAAGGGTGATAGGGAAGTTGCGCTCAGATTTGATTTTACTGTTGGATTGACCAGATATGCAACGTCACAGAAAACTTTGAAGTTACCTGCAAAGCTTTCTTCATTTGGAGGAGTTTGGAGATATGACGAACCACAAAAGGGTAGGTATAGATTTTTTCACCAGTGGAACATTGAGATATTTGGAAATCTAAACTCAGATTATGATGCGGAGATTATAGAATTCACATCTAGATTTTTTGATAATCTTACTATGAAAAATATAATTATTGATATTAATCACAGAAAATTGGTTCAATCATACATCAATCAACTCTTTGAATCAAACGAAACTTCTCTTTTAAATGATATATTCAGAGCAGTAGATAAAATTCAGAAAAAATCAAAAAATGAAATATTACAAGAATATACTAAAAAGGGTTATTCATCAGAAAAATTAGAAAAAATATTAGAATTTTCAAAAATTAAAGGTACTCCATCAGAAATCCAACAAAATTTTGATGTTTCAGATTTAGATGGTTGGGATGAATTAGTAACTTTACATGATTCATTAAAACACAGGGGAATTGATAATATCAGAATTAACTTTGGAATTGTAAGAGGTCTTGATTATTACTCTGGAATTGTTTTTGAAGCATATGATACTACTTCTGACTTAGGTGCATTAGTAGGTGGTGGAAGATATGATAGTTTACCAAACACATTTGGCCGTAATGATTTTGGTGCTACAGGTGTGGCAGGAGGAGTGGAAAGAATTATTCTATGTCTTGATGCACAAAATGTTTCGTATACCCAATCTCATTACACTGTATCTGTTTTGTATTCAAATGAGGAATTAAAATTAGAGGCAGTTAGAACTGCATCAAAACTACGAAATCTTGGCATACCAACAAATATTGATTTAAATGGAAAATCTTTGAAAAAACAAATGGAAATATCATCTAGCTCCAGGTTTTCTATCATTTTTGCACCTCAAGAATTTTCAGAGAAGCAAGTTGTATTAAGAAACATGGTTGATAGAACTGAAAAACGTATTTCTTTAGAAGAATTAATTACAAATCCAAAAGATATTCTTAATTTATAAACGCACTAGTTAACATCATGATTTCAGGTCCATTAGTTAATGTACCAACCACAATAGCATTATCGTTAGCTAATATTCCAGATGAAACAAATGGAATTCCTCCATTAATAGTAGCAGGTTCAATCTTAACACCTAAGATATTAGAGAAAGTATTCACATCATCTTCATCTGTAAGAGGATGAATTATTCCTCCATTACTTGTAGCTGACATTACAGCACCTACTTGATAAAATCCTGCAATTTTTTTCTGTAACACTTCTATATCTAACACATCTTCAATTTCTTTCACATATTTTTTATCAATAGTTGGAGAAACTATTCCTCCTTTGTCATTAGCACAGATCAAGTTTCCTAGAGCATTATATTTTATATCTAATAATTTTATATTCAGATCAGTGTGTTTCTTTAAATGATCAATCTCTTCCTGTGAACATGTATTTGGCAAAAGCATTCCATGATTATTTAAAACTGCAAGAATTCCAAGCAGTCTGGTATTTGCGATTGATATAGTTAGATAATCAGTTTGGAGGTAGTTTGCTAAGTTCTCTGCTTTTGTTTTTGCGAATCCATTTGGTACAAAAACAAATTGATTATTGACTTTGGTGTAAATACCAATATTTGGACCGCTGTAAACATCATATTTGATAATATCCATATTTGATACGTATAATGAAAAAATATGAACGTAAGGAATGGAAAACAGTGTTATATTATTAAATTAAAAATAATGGTTCAGGATCCAATCTAGATTTATATAATATCTTATAATAGAATTCATAATGCCAATTAAAGAAGACTTCTGTAAAGGAGACAAAAAGCCAATTGGAAAGATCAATTATTCTGACGGTGAAAATTTTCACTGGGTATGGCCATCTCAAGCTGGTGAAGCAGGAAATGATTGGGATGCATCTACAGATGATAAAGTTCTAGCTGATTACAAGAAACATGGCGAAAAAATGGAGAAACTTGGAATCACTGGTACTATGGTAGCAAATGATTGGGATGTTTGTGTCGCTGATGGTGCTTGTATTGAAGCATGTCCTGTACAAATATTTCAATGGTACAGAACTGATAAGGACATATCAGGCATAGATGCAGTGAAAGATAAAACCCCATGGCCAGGCGCAGGTACAACCGAAAAAGAGGAACGATTAGATTTCACAGATAAGGCAGATGCAATAAGAGAACATGACTGTATTTGGTGTATGGCATGTGTATCAGTTTGCCCCCCATTAGCAGTGTTAGTGGATCAAGGAAATCAAGAGTTTCACGAAAAAGCTGCAGGGACTTTCCAAGAATTAGGTTCTGGACAAGCAAATCCACACAGTCATTAGAAAGCAATTTCTAATCTATTTTTTATTTTTTAAAACAGATTTTAATTAGTTAATATTATCAATTTTTGCAGAGGTCGCCTAGCCTGGTAGGGCGCGGGCCTTGAGAGCCTGTGTTCGTAAGAACGCGGGGGTTCAAATCCCTCTCTCTGCGTTATTTTTTGCTAAATTTTGTTAATTCAGCTAATAAAGCTGATAGTTGAATTTCAGGGTTAGCACCAGCCAATATTCTATAATCATATTTTGCAGTGATTTCTGACATCTCTGCTATGTTATCATTTTTTAAATTAAAAATTGCTTGATTAATATATTTTAAAAAGTCTGATTCAGACATTCCATAAACTTTGATCAATTCTATCATTTTTTCTCTTGATTCAGAAATCTTTCCATCAATCGCCATTTTTAAAATATTCTGGACATCGTTTGTTTTAGTTAATCCAATTACTGATTTTACACTATCAACAGTAACATTTCCCGTACTTGCTGATGCCTGAAGTATATTTATTGCATGTCGTAAATCACCATCAGCATAAGCAGATATAGCCCCCAGACCTTTTTCATCTATTTTGATCTTTTCATTTTTTCCAATTTGTTTTAAGTGTAATAAAATATCTTTTTCAGAAACCTTAGTAAATTTGAATACAACACATCTACTTTGGATAGGTTCAATTATTTTAGATAAATTATTTGCAATTAAAATAAATCTACAAAATTTAGCTGTATCTTCAATAATACGTCTAAGCGCAGTTTGTGCATCAGATGTCATTTCATCCGCTTCATCAAGAATTATTATTTTGAATGGAATTTTTGTATCTAATCCAGCAAACCTAGAGAATTTTTTTACACGTTCTCTGACCATGTTAATTCCTCTTTCATCAGATGCATTTAGCTCAAGAGTATAGTTCTTCCAATATTCACCCAAGATTTCTTTACATATACAAAGTGAAATTGTAGTTTTGCCAACTCCTGCTGAACCAGAGAATAAAAGATGAGGTAATTCCAGTTGATTTTTTAGCATTGAATTTAGACTACCAATAGTTTCTTTTTGGTTTATAAGCTCAGATATTTTCTGCGGTCTATATTTTTCTGTCCACATCACGTTTGACTGCATTTTCATATCTCAAGCAGTCATACCTTATTAATAAATGGGTTAGAGGATCAAATGATCAAAGCTGTTTGTAAATTCATTTGATCGATCGCACCCATTAAATTCCTCAACGGAGATCCATAAATGTTGGATATACAAAATCTTGTACGTGTTCATTCGATAGGTAATGATCTACATGATGTGAAAGTTGAATTTAACAAAGATTTGAAAATAGATATTTCAGATATAACTGTTGAAGGTAAACAGGGTGAGATCATCAACATTCCTAGATGGATTGCAGATATATTACATTCAGCTAAGCATGTGGAAATTAAAGACGAAGATATGTTCAGTGAATTAAAACAATCTATTGTGAAAGAAAAGGTTCAAGGTGAATTTGATCTTTCAACCTTGGACGATTATTTCTATATCAAACTGAAATCATATATGAAAAGATTATCTGAAAATGATTATGATAAAGTAGAAAGTATGCTTAACACTTTGCTAAGAAAAAGGCAGGGTAAGATAGTTCATCTAGCAGATTCATCAAAATTAACTCCTGATATATCACAGAAATTATCAATAGAAGAACGTGAATTTTTTAATCAAATATATGAAATTAGTACAAAATTTTCCAAAAAAATAGTTGGTGATAAAAAATGACTGCAGAATCACAAACAAAATCAGCAATGTCAGATCAAGTGAAGGAATTTTTAACACAGTTCAAAGATACTACTGGATCTTTTTCATATGTTGAACAAATTGATCAAATGATGTCTAAACGTATGACACACATTATGATTGACTATAATGATCTTGTTTCATATCCAGATATTGAATCAAAATTTAATGAACGACCAGATGACATCCTAAAAGCGTTCTCAAAAGCCATTGGGGAGATTCTGCATGAACGTTTTCCACAATACTCAGAGAAGATTAAAAAGGTAATACGTGCACGTATAGCAAATTATCCTGTACAAAGAAGCCTACGTCAAATCAAAGCTGATGTCATAAGTAAAATGACAAGTGTTTCAGGTATGGTAGTAAGATCATCCGAAGTAAAACCACTGGCACAAGAACTAACTTTCATTTGTCCAGAGGAGCATATTACAGTTGTAAACCTATTCCAAGGAATAAGCTTAGACTCACCTGTACAATGCTCAACCCCTAATTGTAAGCACAAGAATTTGGGTATAGTACCAGAATCAAGTAGATTTATTGATTTTCAAATTGTCCGTTTACAAGAATTACCTGAAGATTTACCACCAGGACAACTTCCTCATTACATTGATGTTAGTATAAAACAAGATTTAGTAGATAACGCACGTCCTGGAGATAGAATCATTCTAACTGGTATCGTCAGAATTGAACAGGAACGTATATCGGGTGTTAGCAAAAACGAGAGTGCTCTTTACAGATTACGAATAGATGGTAACAACGTTGAATTCATTGGAGGTAGGGGAGTAAAAAGTTCAAGACGGTCAGAGAGAGAAGAAATATCTGCCGAAGAAGAAAAGATAATTAAATCCCTTGCAAAAAATCAGGATATTTATTCACGATTAATAGATTCATTCGCTCCTCATATTAAAGGGCATGAGATAATTAAAGAAGCAATTCTTTTATTGATAGTTGGTTCTAATCAACGGCTATTAACTGATGGGAGTAAGATTAGAGGAGATATCAATATTTTTCTTGTTGGAGACCCAGGTACTGCAAAAAGTGAGATGCTAAAATTCTGTTCAAGAATTGCTCCTAGAGGATTATATACATCTGGCAGAGGTTCAACAGCTGCAGGTCTTACCGCCGCTGTTGTACGTGATAGTACTGGAATTTTCATGTTGGAAGCTGGTGCTGTGGTACTTGGTGATCAAGGTTTGGTTTGTATTGACGAATTTGATAAAATGAGAGCAGAAGATAGAAGTGCTTTGCATGAAGTGATGGAACAACAATCTGCAAGTATAGCAAAGGGTGGTATAGTAGCTACACTTAATGCAAGAACATCAATTCTTGCAGCAGCAAACCCAATGTTTGGAAAATATGATCAATTTAAAAACATACATGAAAATGTAAACTTACCTATTCCACTTCTTACAAGATTTGATTTAATTTTTATTGTAAGAGATATCCCATCACAAGTAAAAGATAGGGAGATTGCTAAACACATTATAGATCTACATGGTCAAGATGGAACAGATACTAAATCACTCATAGATATTGATATACTTACAAAATATCTAGCATATGCAAAACGGAAAGAGCCTACCCTAACAGCTGATGCAGAAAATACAATATTAGAATATTATCTGAAGATGAGAAATGTTGAATCAGAAGACATGCTCACTGTAACTCCTCGACAATTAGAAGGATTGGTGAGATTGGCTACTGCACGCTCAAGACTCTTACTAAAGAATCAAGTAGACAAAGAAGACGCAGAAAGAGCAGTTTTCATGATGGAATCTATGTTACATGAAACAGGAATAGATGTTAATACTGGCAAAGTTGATCTTGGTGTATTACAGGGGCGTCCTCGTAGTGAGATTTCAAGAATTCAGACATTTATGGATATTTTAAAGGATTTAGAGGGTGAACAAAAAACACCAGTAGAAGAACAGCAATTCATAGACCATCTTGTAAAATCAGAGAAATTTGATGAAGAAGGAGCAAAAAATTACCTTAGAAAAATGATTCGTGAAAACACTATTTATGAATCTAAACCTGGTCATTATAACCGGGTATGAATATTTCTGAACTTAACTTACCAAAAAAATCAATTGATTTTTTACTTGAGCAAGGTTATACAGAACTTTATCCGCCACAAGAAGATGCCGTCAAGGCGGGAATTATTGATGGAAAAAGTGTTTTAGTTTCTGCACCTACTGCCAGTGGAAAAACATTAACTGCGACAATGGCAATATTATCTCACCTGTCAAAAAACAAATCAAAAGTAATCTATCTTACACCACTACGAGCATTAGCTTCTGAAAAATTTGAAGAATTTAAAAAATTAGAAAAAATCAATCAAGACCAAAAGATCAAAGTTGCAATATCTACTGGTGATTTTAATTCAAACAGTCATGATTTGGATGATGCAGATGTTATCATTCTTACAAATGAAACTATGGATGCAATGATGACATTCCAAAAATCTTGGATATATGAAATAGGATTAATGGTTTCTGATGAGATCCATCTAATTGGTGATTCTGGAAGAGGACCTACACTAGAAATGATTCTAACTCGATTCAAAACTGGATATGTTGGGAAAAAACCACAGATAATTGCATTAAGTGCCACTATATCAAATTCAGATAAATTAGCAGAATGGTTAGACTGTAAACTGGTTGAGAGTGAATGGAGACCTGTACCACTATCTGAGGCAGTATACAGTAATCATACTATAACAAATCAAGATCGTGTTGAATCTGAGGGTAATCTTGATAGAAATAGAGAATCTAGACATAAGAAAGCTGAAATTGGTCTAGGATTAGATACTATAGAAGATCAAGCTCAAAGTTTGATATTTACTATGACAAGAGCTAGTTCAGTTGCTACTGCAACTGAAGCTGGGAAATTTGTAGTGAAACAATTAAAAAAAGATGAACTTGAAAAATTAATTAAAATTTCTAAAACAATCCTTCCAAAAGAGACTGAAGATCAAACAAAACTAGTAACAAAATTAGCAGATATGGTAAAAAATGGTGTTGCATTTCATCATGCAGGACTTGATCAAAGATGTCGTACAATAATTGAAACTGAATTCAAAAATGGTCATATCAAATTATTAACCTCAACTCCAACTTTAGCTGCAGGTGTAAATCTACCTGCACGCCGAGTGATAATATCAAACGTATTCAGATTCGGATCAAATGGAAATGCACCAATTACTATTTTGGAGTATAAACAGATGTGTGGAAGAGCTGGTAGGCCACAGTATGATGATGAAGGAGAATCAATAATTATTGCAAAAGGTTCACCACACGATTATCTAGAGCATTATATAGATGGAGAACCCGAATCTCTTGAATCACATATACTTGAAGATAGTTCTCTAAGAATTCATTTACTAGGTCTGATTGCAACATCATCTACTTTTTCTTCAGTATCTGAAAAAAAGATTAATGATTTTTTTTCTCAAACTTTTGGTGGACTTTCTGATACTGCATTAGAAAATAAAATATCAGAACGTCTAAAAGATCTGAAAGAATATGATATGATTACTGATGAAGATGGATTCAAACCTACAAAATTTGGACAAAAAGTTTTTTGGTTAAGAATTGATCCAAAAACTGCATCAAACATAACTTCTGACCTTGAACATTATGTTAAAGGAAGCAAGCATACGTTTGGTTCATTACATATGATTACTAATCTCCCTGAATTCTATCCACATTTTGACGTTCCAGAAAAACTTCAAGAGTATATGGAAATAATATATGATAATTTTAAGCATGAAAAATTATATGCACAACAAGAATTACAGAAAAATTGGACAAAAAGTCTGCTAATATTATATCATTGGATTGATGGTATGACGTATTCTGATATGTCTGAAAAATTTGATGCTGAACCTGGTGATATATTCCAAATACGTCGAAATGCAGAACAGTTGGCATATATTATTAGAGAAATCGCCAGATTTTGGAAAAACCAAGTACTTGTTGACGAATTGGATATTCTCAGACAGCGCATTCGTCATGGCGTTCCTGAAGAATATCTTGATCTAGTCAGAATCAAAAATGTTGGTCGTGTGAGGGCAAAAATATTATACAAATATAATTTCCGTGATCGTATAGATTTGAAGGAAGTCTCTGTTGAGAAATTAGCAGCAATAGATAAAATTGGTATGACTATTGCAAAAAGTATCAAGTCACAGATAGAAAAGGTAAGATAATTGCAAGAACAAATAATCATAGCTATAATCGTTTCATCCATTGCTTTTTTTTCAGTATATGGCTTAACCCCGATTTTCATTAAGGCATTAGCAAGCAGAAATCTTACGGTAAAGGACGTAAACAAAAAAGGCGATGTTATGATTCCAAGACCGGGAGGTATTCCTATAGTTATTGGACTTGTTGCAGCAGAAATCGCCTTGTATGCCTTTTTCCCGATTTCAGAGATTTTGGCTGTGATTATTGTGTCTATTTTGGGATTTTGTGTAGGATTTGTAGATGATAGAAAAGTAATGGGAGGTTGGTTCAAACCTCTCGCATTGGCATTTTGTGCATCCCCAATACTTTTGTTGGGAGCCTATGATTCAAATCTAAGTTTCCCATTATTTGGTTTAGTTCAAATACCATCGTTATATTTGGCGTTAGTAGTTTTTATGATTCCCATTACTGGAAATACAATTAACTCCATTGATGTTCTTAACGGTGTAGCTAGTGGTGTTGTTACAATAGCAAGTTTTGCATTAGCAATTTCATTATTTATTATGCAAAATTATGAAATTGGAATAGCAAGTTTATGTTTGGCTTTTGCCTCTCTTGGATTTTATAAATATCATAAATTTCCAAGTAAAATATTTCCTGGAGATTCAGGTGCATTGGTATTAGGTTCAACATATGGTGTAATTGCCATAGTAGGTCATGTAGAAGTAATTTCTGCAATTGCAATTTTACCAGCAGTAATCAATTCTTTCTTATTTCTTACTAGTGTTAAAAAAATTGTTGAGCATAGGGAAATTAAAAATCCAACTTTACGTACTGAAGATTTTAAAATAAAATCTACGGATGATAAAACTGCACCTATTACTCTTGTAAGACTACTTGTTGCAAAACTACCGTTATCAGAAAAACAAATTGGTGCCGAAATTTTTAAACTATCCATATTTTGTGGAATTTTAGCAGTGATAACAGCATTTTTTATGGAGGTAAAAATTTGATATCAGTAAAAATTTATGCTTTCATATTTTCTATGTGGATTTTAATTTTGATTGGTGGTGGTTTAATGGTATTATTCATTGGACCAATTTCATTTCCTGAAAATATTGATCCAAAAATAACTTCTGTTGTAAAAATATCACTAGCCCTATTTTTGATATTTATCTGGGTTTTGATACTTACAAAAATTAAGAATTGGATATTTAAGTCACAACTAGAATCTTAGATTAACACTTCAAGCATTTTTCCACTCACTCTGCTTTTTATCATATTCTTGCCGTGAGTATTTTGCCTTTGCAGGTACACCAATGACTACTGTGTCCGGAAGAACATCATTGGTAACGACTGCTCCCATTGCAACTACACTGTTTTTACCTATAGTAACACCAGCTTTTATGACCGCCCGACCACCAATGATGACATTATCCTCAATTGTTATCCCGATTAATTTTTCACTAGGAGGATATGGGTCATTTGTTAATGTGGCACTTGGTCCAATGAAGACATTTTTTCCAATTCTAGTGAGTGGTGGAATGTACACTAATCCCTCAATAAGCGTATTATCTCCAATTTTTACATTATAATCAACATGTGCTAAGGAGCCAATCTTGACATCATTTCCAATTTCAACATTATCTCCAACATAAGCAAAATGCCAGATCTTTACATTTTTGCCAATCTTAGCTTTATCAGAAATATAGTTAGAAATCAAAATTCCTCACAAGTGCCATGGTAGTGCTTCCTTAACTATTTTTTGCGGTAATTGTTCAATGCATGCTTGTAGAAATTCAAGATCACGTTTTTTATCTCTCAGATCATCTGGTAACATGATTGGAATTTCATCTATTATAGGGAAAAATCTCGAACATTTTTTACAGTATAACACTCCTTCTACTATTTTTTCATTTTCAGTTTTACATTCAAAAAGATCTAGCGGATGAAATTTGTCTATAGGACATGCAAGTATTTCTAATATTTCTCTGTTCATTTTATATCAAGATAAATGGGTATCCCTTTTTGACTAGATAGGAGTGCAGCTTCAGCAATTTTTGTGACATTAACAGCCTGTTCTGCTTTCACTTTAATATCATTTTTAGTTTCTATTGCACCCAGAAAATTTTTTATCTCCAATAACAACGGCTCTGTTTTTTCATTTTTTGGATTTTCAGTACCATGATCTGTCTCAATCCTAATTTCTTGAGTAATGAAATCAGAAAATATTCTTCCATCAGTACAAACAGCATTAAAATTTCTCACACGTGTTGGAGTTATCCAATTAGAAGAGATAGTGGCAGTTTTGTTGTCTTTGAAGCCAAGCATTATTGTAGCAAAATCTTCATGCTCATGATTAATTTTACCTGCTATAGCAAAAACAACTTCTGGTGTTTTACCAAATAACCACATCGCGGTATCAATATCATGCACCGCAGTATCATAAATGATACCAACATCTTTGATATGTTGTGGCATTCTATGCTCTCGGTAAAATTCAAGTCTAATCAAATCACCATATTTTTTTGAGGTAAGAAAATCTTTTACTGTAGAAACAGCAGGGTTGAATCTTTCAATATAACCACATGTTAGAACTACATTGTTTTTATTAGCCATATCTACAAGTTTTTGACCATCTTCGGATAAATACGTGAGGGGTTTTTCGACAAAAACATGCTTTTTACTCTCGATTAATTTTGCGGCTATATCTGCATGTGTGATTGTTGGTGTACAGATAAACGCAGCATCAAATTCTTCTTTTTCTAATAATGTTTCAAGTGAATTATAAAAATTAACAGAATATTTTTTTCCAAATTCTTCCGCAAGGTGCAGGTCTTTATCACAAACTGCAGAAAGAACACCAAGTTCTGAAAGAACTCTACAATGATTCTTACCCCAACCACCAGTACCTATTTGAATAATTTTCAATCAATACACCCTAGTTAACCATTTAGAGTATTTTTTGTTTTTATTCATTACGATGTTTGAATAAGTAGTCATTAACAATTTAGTAATGTTTCCAACTTTTCCAGTGCCAATTTTTCTCCTATTTATTTTAATAACTGGTGTAATTTCTGCAGCAGTACCAGAAAGAAAAACCTCATCAGCTAAATTCAATTCATTTTTTCTAATTTTTCTTATTACTATTTTGATATTCATATCCTTTAATATAGTAATAATTGATTTTCGTGTAATCCCATCAAGTGCTGAGGAACTTAATGGTGGAGTAATCACTTGATTATTTTTTACTAGAAATATGTTTTCACCAGGAGCTTCACTTACATTTCCATGTTGATCTAAAAGAATTGCTTCATCAAACCCTTTTTGTTTAGCATCTTGTGTTGCCAAAATAGAATTTAGATAATTCCCTCCCATCTTTGCCTGTGTAGGAGTTGACATGTCACTAAATTTTCTCCACTTTGATATAGTTGCAGTGATACCATTCTTGTTAAATAAATCACCAAAATGAAAACTAAATATAGATACATGTGTTGGTGCTTTTTTTGTAACATGCAAATTAATTCCATAATCACCAACAAAATAAAATGGTCTAATGTAACATGATTTTTTTATTTTATTTTTTTTACATAAATTTATTATTGCATTTTCAATTTGTTTATCTGAAAAATTTAGTGTAATATCATAAAATTTTCCTGAATTTCTAAATCGTTTAACATGTTCTTTTAATCTAAAAATATGTAATTTTTCTGAATTCCAATATGCTCTAATTCCTTCAAATATTGATGTTCCATAATGTATAGCATGTGTTGTCACCGGGACTTTAGCTTTATTTGTAAGTACAAACTTACCATCAAACCATACATACTTAGAAAACAAAAATTTCACAAAAATTTGAAAAATAATCTATAATTAATCTATTTTGAATTATAACCCTCTTTTGGAAATTTCATGCCTGCCACTCTAGTAGTCATATCTTCTCCGGAAGCAAATTTTGTGATTATATCCCAATTTTCACTAATTATTTGAGCAATATTCTCAGGAACAGATTTTTTCCATTCCATATCATTATTTTGAACTGCTGCGTATATCTGATTTTTTACATCTTTTGCAGAGATGGGTTTTCTAATCCCAACCTTTGGATTTAATCTGTATAGTTTGAGCATAAGACCTTCAGCTTTATCTCCTGTATATGTAAAATAATCACTTTCAATTCCTTGTAAAATTTGTTTTTTTAATGCCCATGATTTTGGAGAAATTAATGGTGGAAAATATTTTTTAAAAGGAGCATGAAAAGAATAGTTTGATGAAACGCTTACAGTGTCACCAAATACTGATTCAATCATTTTTTTTCTTATTTCAAAATTAAATGGAAAACTTTTAGTATTAATTTCCTGTTCTTCTTTTAAAAAACGTACAGGCATTACAACTACCTTATTTTCTTGTTTTAACTCCTCAATAATTTCCACATGAGCGTTTGTAACTGGATTCAAATGTGCAAGATATATTGCAATACTCAATGTGTATACTCAACGGTGGTCATATTTCAATGATTGATTTTTGATAAGAATGATGGGATTTGAATCCATGATCTCCAGTACCTAGGTCGACAGTATATCAAACTAACCCATGTCCCTATAAGATAATCAGAGTGAACAGTATTATTTTCTAGCTATTTATCCATAAGATTCGAATTTAACAGAAAAGTTTCCTTTTTTGTCTTTTTCTTTTTCTAATAAAAATCCTTTTGGTCTTACGTAATCCAAAACACCATCAACTGTTCCCTGCCAACCACATACATAAAATATAGTGTTATCAGGAGTAACCTTTTCTCCAACAAGCTCCTCAAGAGGAGATTTTCCACTGCTAGTTGGTTTTAAAAATTGTTCAACCCTTCCAGTTTGACCAGTCCATGATCTATTGAACCATTCTTGTGGCCTACTAATAGCTGCTCTATATTTAAAATTCCATTTGTTAGAACCTCTATCCAAACTTTCTTGATCTAATGCTGTTAATTCTTCCTTATAGCTTAATTCATCAACATAACTAGATCCATGAAGGCATACAAGCTCTCTTTTATCACCCAAATCATGAAGATGTCTAGCAAAGCTCATGAATGGAGCAATACCTGTTCCACCACCTATACAAACAATTCTCCTTTGATCCTTACTACCGTCACCCATCTTCTCATTAATTTTTAATGCAGCACCAGTTGGTGGAATCCAGGAAACTTCATCACCTTCACCAGCATTAAATAATGCAGTTGTTACCCTACCAGGTAATGGTCTTCTAACCCATCTAACTACCAATTCAATGAATTTTTTATTTTCAGGATGTGAAGCAATTGAGTATGCTCTCCGAATAATTTTATTATCTTCACTTGGTATTGGCATTCCAACTGTGATGAATTGCCCTGCTTCATAATTTGGAATTACACCATCTGTTGGAACAAGTCTAAAAACTGCTAAATCTTCTTTTAGTAATTGAACATATGTGATAATAGCTTTTTTGTCGATTGCCATAGGTGTTGATCCGCTTCGTTATGGTTAAAAATATTGTGATGAATCTTAGGCTAACCTAAAGTATTACTCGTTTAGTAATCCTAAAAGGTCGATAAATTATGGTTTATCTATGGGCCGGTCGTTCAGCCTGGTAGGATGCGCGCATGGCATGCGTGAGGTCAAGGGTTCAAATCCCTTCCGGTCCATTCGACATTTTTTCATATTTTTCAAGTAGAAATATTAATTCTTCATCTGCATTCTCACTCAGTTTTTCAATTTCATTGTCAAAAATTTTACCTCCTATCTTAAAAAACGCTTGAACTGCATTTTTCCTCACTTCAATTTTTTTATCATCAAAACAGTTTCTGATGAGATTTATTGATTGCCGAGCATTTAGATGTGCCAATGCACTAAGAGCATAGGATCTCACCATACTATTAGTATCCTGTATCAATCTTTCAACATGTGGTATTGCATTGGAATCTCCTCTATTTGCTAAAACAAGAGACAAAAAACCTTTAACATTGTTACTTTCTGAATTCAAACCATCAATCAAAATATCTGATATGTTATTTTCATTAAGAAAAAGTGAATAAAATGCTTCACCCCTTACCTGGATATTCTGATCATCTAGTTTTGATATGATTTTTTTGATAATCTCCGGATTTTGTGTGTGTATGTGTTCTGAGATTTCAGTTTTATCTATTTTTGATTCATCCATGATGAATTAATTATAGATAGTAAGATGTAAAAATATTCTGAATATTATTCATATTTTTAGATCTGATTTAAATTACAGCTAATGCTCAGGGCAGTATGTCAACCGACAACACAGAAACAAACACAGAAACAAACACAGAAACAAACACAGAAACAAAAACAACAACCAATACTTCTCAG